>Ga0206929_1155_pt1 | contig 16652 bp, 14 predicted proteins | sample Alteio_BWOrgHeat_19_FD_152929 | JGI IMG/M metagenome (GOLD analysis project Ga0206929, IMG submission 152929) | Enriched cells from forest soil in Barre Woods Harvard Forest LTER site, Petersham, Massachusetts, United States -... | ecosystem: Environmental > Terrestrial > Soil > Temperate forest >...
TCGGAACCATAATCGGGTATGGACTCGCCCGATTATTCAAAGCCTGGACTGGAATGTTCCCGGCAAAGGCATCCAAAAATTCTTCTCTAAGTTTGCATTAGGCATTTAATGATTACTATGAATAGTGCGTATGCAACGGCAAATTTATATGCTGACTGGAAATTTTGGCTGGACAAATGGTTTTACTGGCTTTTACTGGTGGGTATATGTGTAAATGCCAGCGGTCTACTGCTGCCGGTAATGGAACCGGATGGCCCCCTGTATGCAACGATTTCAAAAACGATGGTTTTGTCGGGAGATTATATCAACCTGAAGGTCCAGGGAAAAGACTGGCTCGACAAACCACACTTCCCTTTTTGGATAACAGCTCTGAGCTTCAGGTTATTTGGAATGAATGGATTTGCCTATAAGTTTCCGGCATTTTTGTTTTGGCTCAGCGGAGCCTATTTTATTTTCGCGTGGACAAAAAAACTTTACAACGTACAATCAGCCAGGTTATCCGTCCTGATATATGTAGCGGTGGAACACCTGATCATTTCCAATAACGACGTACGCGCCGAGCCTTATCTGACCGGCCTTATTGTTGCAGCCGCCTATTATTATTATAGAACCTATAAGGAGAACAAATGGATTTTTATTATACCGGCTTCTTTGTTTCTCGCCGCAGCAGTTATGACGAAAGGCGTTTTTATTGCGGCCATCGTGGCATCGGGGTTTATTGCCGAATGGGTATGTAAAAAAAAATGGAGTGAATTTTATAATCCCCGCTGGTGGCTGGCAGTCTTTTTACTGATTCTCTTCATCACGCCGGAATTAATTTGTCTTTACATCCAATTTGACCAGCATCCCGAAAAACTCATTTATGGTCATACCCATGTCTCAGGCATTCGCTTTTTTTTCTGGGACAGTCAGTTTGGCCGCTTTTTAAATACGGGACCCATCAAAGGAGAAGGTGACGTTTTATTTTATACGCATACATTGATTTGGAGTTTTCTTCCCTGGTCGGTATTTGTTATTCTTATGATAGTTGCACGTATAAAAAATTTCAGCAGACCCGCGGATTCAAATTCAGATTATATATGTCCGGTCATTTTCGCAACGGGATTTATCATGTTTTCCCTGTCAAAGTTTCAGCTGCCTCATTATCTGAATATCCTCTACCCGTTTCTCTCCATCATGGTCTCTCAATTCCTTATGAACATGGATAACGGGGTTTATCATAAGGTGATATCCTATGTTCAGAATTTTATTTATTTTCTTTTTTTTTCTTTCGCCATGGTACTGGCTGTTGTTTTCGGACTTCATTACCTGTTTTTGATATGTCTGCTGCTCGCAGCACTGGCGTTTATGATTTACCGTTTTTTTCCCGGGAATCAATTGGTAAATATTTTCGGAAGATCCTTTTTTGCCGTGTTGGCAGTAAGCCTGTTTTTGAATTTTTTAGTCTTCCCGGAAATATTCAACTATCAGTCTGGCATGAAAGCCGCTTCATTCCTCAAAAAGAATAATCAGACTGAGCCCGTGTACACATTCAGCGAATTAATTCCTGAATTTGCATTCGAATTTTATTCTGTGCAACCTGTTTATCTTTTAAAGCAATCTCAACTGTACACCTTAAAAGAAAATATCCGGGTTTTTGCACCGAAAATAAAAATCGATTCGCTGCGTAATGAAGGTTTCGTGATACAGGACACCCTCACATTCCCGCATTTTCATATCAGTAAATTGAATGGAACGTTCATCGACAGCCATACCAGGGCTCAGGCAGTTGATTCCTCGATGCTCGCCACCATTTTGCCAAGAAGGATTTGATTTTATGAATGCTTTTGGGGTGAATCTACAAACTGGTTATATCCATCTGGAAATGGGCCTGGTCAGACAGGTAGGACCGCCGCCGCCTTTTACGCTGATTTCTTCTCCGGGATATTCGCTTACCAGACAACCGGCGTTCTCCAATTCAGTTTTTATTACCGGGTTGCCTTTTACCATTAAACAGTGTCTGGGCCCTATGGCCAATATATTACAACCCATCGAATCAAATTCCTCGTCGGTCACTTCCAGCAATTGATAGCCGCGGTTCAGCATGTAGTTTCGGAAAACAATGGGCATTAAAGGAGAATAAACGACTGCCAGATTGGTGTCTACCGGACTTAAAACAGACATCAGATGAAAAACATCAGCCTTCCCTTTATAATGCGGCAGGTGAACGACTATTACTTCAACATCCAATGGCTTCAACAATGACTTCAGTTGGGTAATCCCTTCTTCGTTCGTACGATAGGTATGACCGACAGCCAGCGTGTGCTCATCGAGCCAGGCGACATCGCCTCCCTCCACCGTTCCCGGCGCAGTAATGGTGCCGAGTATGGGGATTGCTTTTTTTTCAAACGCATATTTTTCAGCCAGCGGTTCATTGATCCTGCCTGCCTTTCCCATATTACAAATTATCATTCCTTTGTTTGTTGCAATGGAAGCATCGCGGCAATAAATAGAATCCATGTTTACAGAAGGATCCTCCGGGAAAAAAAATAATTCAGCCACGTTATTTTCAAGTAAACCTTGAAAAAATTTATACTCCTTCCGGGCATTACCCAGGTCTGGTTTGCCGAGATAATTCAGGGACTCCCAGTATTGTTCAAGATGAGAATCGCTGATAAATGCCTGTTGCACATTTTTAATGAACAGCGATTTTATTTTCCCGGTTTCCGAATGACAGGTATAGTTCATATCAGGGTTTTTTATTCCATCGTATGATAACATAAAAAGGAAGGCCCGCGAGTATTAAAAGAAATCCCCAATAAACGATTTCCTGACCTGATCCCGCAACTGCCCAGATGCAAAATAAAAAAGACAGTGATGCAAGTATAGTAGAAGTTATCCATCCACCCTGCTTCAAATATTTTTTTTCCATGCGTATAATCATATAGGCGGCGGTTGAAAAAATATAAGGTATCAGAACCGTTAAAGTAGTCAGCATGATCAAAAACTTAAACTGCTCAACCAGGCCCTTTGTATAATTCATTGACATGAGGAGAGAAATCAGGACACTCGAAATGACAATACCCGCGGCCGGAACCGCTTTCTTATTCAGTTTACCGAATACCCGGGGGAATAATTTGTCTTTCGCAATGGCGTAAGGCATTTGCCCCTGTATCAGTATCCAGCCATTCAATGCGCCAAAAGCGGCAATCGCCACACCGGCACTCACCCAGTACCGTGCGCTGCTGCCCCATATGATAACGGCTGCATCTGCATAGGGTGTTAGCGAGTGTTGGAGATCTTTTCCGGGAATCATACCCATGATACTCACACAGCTGATAATGTAAATAAATGTTGTCAGCAGCATGCCCAGCATCGTGGCCCTGGCTATCGTCTTCTCCGGATTGGCAACGCTGCAGGAAGGCACCGTAGCACATTCTATTCCAAGAAACGCAAAAAAAGTGTAGGCGCCGGATGTCAGTATGGCTGAATAATTACTAACCCCGGTTGAATTGAAAGGCAGGAAATTTTTTGCATTGAAAAAAAACAAACCTCCGACAGCAACCAAAACCAGGGGAACGATTTTAAGAATCGTGGTGACCAGCTGCAATTTTCCCGTTGCCACAATACCGCGCGTATTAACCCATGTCAGAAACCAGATAGCAGACAGTCCGGTGGCGACTGCAAGCAACGCGTTGGTTGCCAATGACGGAAAGAAAGTGCTCAATGCACTCACGAAAGAAACCGCGATGGCGGCATTGGTACACCAGGTAGAAATCCAATATCCCCAGGCGACCAGGAAACCTGCAAAATCACCGAGTCCCTCCCTGGAGTAAGCATAAGGACCGCCATCAGCCTTCGGTAACATCTTACTTAAATTGCTGAAAATCTTTGCCAGCAAAAAGGCGCCGACAGAAGAAAATACCCACCCTAATAAACTGATGCTGCCATAAGCGGCAAGGGCAGCCGGCATCAGGAATACACCTGCGCCGATCATATTACCTACAACGAGCGATGTAGTTGTCCACAAGCCTAACTTATCCTTTTGTTCCGGGGCCTCGGTATCAACCCGTGCGGTTAGCATAATGTGCGGAAGATACTATTTTATACCTTTCACCCGGTCTGTACCAACGGCCACTCATTAATATTTAAATGATTTATCCGGATGCTGTGGTGCCTGCGGAACATCCCTGGGATCCTTTTTTATTTCTTTGTTCAGATAGTCAATGGCAAATTCCAATTGTGCGTCCTTTCCCTTATATGTTTCATACGGAAGGTTTTCAACTTTTATATCGGGATCAACTCCGTGTCCTTCAATAAGCCATTTGCCTTCCGGACCATAAACACCATATTCTGCCGCACTGGCAATTCCATTATCGACCAGAAAATTATCAAACCTCAGCCATATTTCACCTCCCCAGGTTCTCACTCCGATTACCTTGCCCATTCCGAGTCTCCGGAATCCTTCGCAAATCATTTCCCCGTCAGAACCGGAAAACTGATCGCATAAAATAACCATATGTCCCCTGAAGGCAAGGGGCATGTTCCAATAGGGACCACCATTTCGTCCCTGCCAGTACATCCAGGCTTTACGTAATAATTTTTCCAGCACCCAGCTGTCGATATTACCGCCGCCATTGTGCCTTACATCAAGTATTAGTCCTTTGCGGTTAAATACCGGATAAAACTGTTTTACAAAATCATCCATATCACGGCCACTCAGGGCCTTTAAATGCACGTATCCGATTTCATCGTCGCTGGCATGATCAACTTTCTGTCTGCACGCCAGTTCCCATTCGGCATATCTCAGAAGAAAATCATCCCTCGATGAAATGGGTTTTACAACCTGTTCATACGCTTTCATATGCGCGTCCCGGAGATTCAGTTTTACCGGTATACCTACTTTATTGGCTAATAATTCAGCAATATTCTGCACGTTCTGAACGGGCACATTATTGACTGCGGTTATGACATCCCCGTCTTTTATTTTTAATTCAGGCTTATTCAGGGGCGAAGAAATTTCCGGATAGTCGGGGTCGCTTCGATATATATGCTCTATTTGTAATCCGGCAGCCGTTTTTTTAAACGTTGCACCCAAAAACCCTATGGGGATCTGATCGGGCGACACTCTTTTATCTCCTCCTACTACGAATGTATGCAGTGCCGATAATTCACCCACCATCTGGGAAATCAGATCATCCAGTTCGTCACGGTCCGTAATTCGTTCCAACAGGGGTTCATATCTTTTTTTTACTTCCGGCCAGTCTACCTTATGCAGATCCCTGTCATAAAAGAAATCGCGCATCATACGCCATGCATCAACGTACATTTCCTTCCAGTCTTCGGGCGGATTTACAACAAAATTCCAATTACTTAATTCCAGTTTGGATTTATCCAAGTCCACTTTCTGTCCATTGGCATCGGCAATCGCCAGTGTTTTATTTGTAAATCTGATCAGCAGCTTTTTTTTATCAGCAGAAAGTCCAAAACTTTCAACCGCTGATGCTATTTCTGCCGGTTCGTATTTTTTACTTTCTCCGATTTTTAGTGCATACAATTTTGAACCCCTGGGTTCGTCGGGATTTCCGCCTTCAAGCCAGTATACAAAACCGTCAGCCAGTTCCAGACCATTCACATCAGCACTTTTTACAGGCAGTGTATACAAGGTGGCAGCAACTTTAGACCAATTAATATAAGTCGTTGCACCTGGAGAAGATTTACCGGCTTGTTTCTGATTATTTTTTTCAGAAGTATCCTTTGCCGGAGCAGGGTTGTATATGCTGTCCATCAGCCATGAATCCTGCTGAAGAAAAGGGAATTTCTCCGTGCTGTCCAGAGGTATCGCGTATATATTGTTCGTTTTTGTATAGTATGGTTCTGGTTGCCGCGCTCCCCAGGGTGAATTTACCTTCGTTTGCAAATTCCTTTCAGAAGTAAAATATAACCATTTGCCATCCTTTGTCCATGAAGGACTGTAACTATTCAGCCTTTCTGTTGTAACAGGAATAATTTTCATCTCATGCACGTCCACAACACATATCTGCTGGTTTTGATTTTCCAATCCCCGCGTAAAATTCATAAAACGGCTATTGGGTGACCACAGTATCTGGTCGGTTCCCCCATATGAATCCTTATATTCGAATTTCTGCTGACCCGAGGATATTTCTGTTATCCGCAGCACATCATTCTTATTAATATAAGCAATATATTTTCCGTCGGGAGAAATGGCAAAAGAAGTGATAAGGGTTGTATTATTCTTTGTTACCTGTACAGGTTCTCCGCTTCCGTCCGCATTCATTTTCCAGATTTCGTATTCCCCTCCCTGATCAGACAGGACCGCCAGGCTTTTTTCATCTATAAAATGAGCTTCCCTGAAACGAATACCACTCTTTCTGGTTACTTCCACCCATCGGTCACTTTTAACAGGAGAAACAAATAACCGGCCCCTGCTGATGATGGCTGCATAATTTCCCCTGGGAGATATATCGTTAAATGTGATGGACCCTACAGGACTTTTGATCCATTTGGGCTTTCGCTGATTAAAATCGGTGTTCAGATTTATATCCAGCAATTTTTCTGTGTTCGCAGGAATATCGTACAGGTATATATCAGCGCCTTTCTGATAAACGATTTTTGAATCCTGAATCGAAGGAGATTGAATATCCCAACCTTTTGAAAAACTAAGTTGTTTCAGATTTTTTCCTTCTTTGTCCATCGACCAGATATTCATCGTGCCATCCCGGTCGCTCAGAAAATAAATCCTTTCGTTATAATACATCGGATTGGTACTCGTGCCATCAAAATCTTCCGTGATATTTCTTGCTTCCTGTTTTCCGTTAAATACCCAGATCTGTTCGGCAGTTCCACCCTTATATCTTTTTGTTTTACTGCCCTGATTTGGCAGACGAGTAAAAAATAAATTTCCCTGCCCGTCATAACATCCGAACGAAGCCTCCGAAAGAGGGACCGGTTCGTTGACCAGACTTACCGGATCTAAAATAAACAACTGTTGTGACGGAAGACCGCTGTACGTTGAGGTTCTGTAAAGGATCTTTCCGTCACTGGTCCATCCGGATGCATGAATGTTCCTGTCAAAAAGATATGTGAGCCTTTTGGGAACGCTGCCGTTCAGGTTCATCAGATACAGTTCAGAAATCCCCTCATACTGTCCCGAAAACACGACTTGTTTGCCATCCGGGGAAATAACGGGAAAAGTTTCCATTCCCTGGTCAGTTGTCAGCCTGGACGTGACTCCGTTATTCAAATCGTATTTCCACAAGTCACCTTCTGCAGTGAACAATACGATATTTTGAAAAATGGCGGGCGTACGATAGTATCCTTTTTGTTGCGCAAAGGAATGATGACCAACCAAAATTAAAATGGCAAGTAAAAGTTTGACGCGCATGAATTGGCTTTTAAAATTTATTCGCTGTTATCTGTTTGATCCGAGTATAAAATCCGAAACGGCTTTCTTGAATAAAATGAGCGATGCAGGGTTTACATACATCATATGCCCTGCCTCAAAATACTTCATACTGATATTATTTTTGATTTTCTTTTCCAGTCCCAGATGATCAAAAGTATATTCTGTCGCATAGAAAGGTGTGGCCAAATCATAATAACCATTCAACACCAGGATTTTTACATTCGGATTCTTACTCATCAGGCTGGCAAGGTCTTCGCCGGTATTGGGAAGATATAAACCACCATTGTCACCGTTCTTCTTCCGGCTGAAATCCCATTTGAACCCCTCTGTGTTGTAAGCATTTATTTTATAATTCAGGCTTTTGTTTACTTTGAGCTCGGTATAAAAATAATTCATGAAAGAAGCAATGTAAGCGGAACTGATTTGTGTTGACTGCGGATCATCCTGTGAATTTTCGCTCAGAAGGTCCTGGTTGATTCCCTTATAACGTGCATCCAGCCTGCCTACCGTCAGGTGTTCATTTCGCAGCAGTTCATCGGTAAAGACTTCTTCCCGAAGACGCAAATTACCCTTGCTCCAGTATTCCTTGCTGATACCTGTATAATTCGAAAGCTTAGCAAGTACCTGATCTTTTTCTGCATCACTCAGCGCATCGCCTTTGCTGAGTGCCGATGCATACTCACCGGACGCAAAGGTCCTGACTTCTTTTAAAAACGGTTCCAGTCCGTCGGGGGTATTGGGTATTTTTTTATGATACCAGGCTACGGCAGCATAAGTGGGTAAATATAATTCGTAACAAAGATCATCCTTGAAAGTGAGCGTGTGAAAATCAAGTACAGAGGAAACCAGGATCACGCCATTTACCTGAATGCCCATGTTTTCAAAAAGATAATCCGCAACACCCGCCGATCGCATCGTACCATAACTCTCTCCCAATAAATATTTGGGTGAATTCCACCGATCATTGCCCGTTATATATTGCTTTATGAACTGGCTGACGGATCTGATATCCTGGTCCACACCCCAAAAGTCCTTGACGGTTGCCTTGGCAACGGGATGACTTAACCCCGTACCTACGGGGTCAATCATAACCAGGTCAGTTATATCCAGAATGGAATTTGCATTATCTGCTGTTTTATAGGGCGCCGGAGCTGTGAGACCCGCATCATTGGTAACGACCACACGGGGACCCAGAGCCCCCATATGAAGCCACATAGAGGAAGAACCGGGCCCTCCGTTATAAGCAAAAGTAATGGGTCTGTTTCCCGGATCCGTTTCACCGTCTTTTACATAAGCTGTAAATCCCAGGAGCGCTGCTGAATCTCCCTTTTCATTTTTCAGCAGAATGGTTCCTGCTGTTGCGGTATACTGAATCAGTTTTCCTCCGATGGTAACAGCGTGTTTTGTTATGGAAACTTCAGGACTGGCTGAATCTGATTTCGGCAGAATCTGAATGGCGGGAATCTGGGCAATACCGGACTTTGCAAAAAAGGCAATGAGACATGTACTAAGAATTAAACCGGTTAATTTTCTCATGATGAGCAGGGGTTATATTTGAATGTAAACCATTTTCTGAATATTTATTATTTCCAATTGGCGGAATGCATAAACGGCAGAAATTGCTATACGAAAGGCAGTAAATGGACCGATCGGAATTGTCCAATATCATCCATCTCACTTGTTATGTTACCAGGTATACAATTCTATAACATTAAAGACATTTTATGCGAAAATTAATCGTGTTTAATCACATATCCGTTGACGGTTATTTTACCGGCGAGAATGGTGATTTCAGATGGGCACATGCAGGAAGTGATGACCCGGAATATGCGGCATGGGTGGCGGGAAATGCCAGCGGTGATGGTCAGTTAATATTCGGCAGGATCACCTATGATCTGATGGCAGGATACTGGCCCACAGCCCTGGCAGATCAGCATGATCCTGTTGTTGCCAAAGGAATGAACAATATGCAGAAAGTAGTTTTTTCAAGAACCATGGAAAAGGCTTTGTGGAATAATACAAAACTGGTGAAGACCGATATCGTGTCGGAAATCCGGAAGATGAAAAATGAATCAGGACCGGGAATGGTCATTATGGGAAGCGGAAGTATCATTTCCCAATTAGCGCCGGAGCAGGTAATCGATGAGTACCAGATCGTGCTGGATCCTGTGGCCCTTGGGAAAGGAAGAACCATGTTCGATGGTATGAACGAAATGCTTTCGCTGAAACTGACGAACACAAGGACATTCAAAAATGGAAAAGTCTTTCTTTGTTTTCAACCTGGTACATAACATTCAATTTCGCCGGGATTTATTTCATGATGTAGAATTGAAGTAGCATTAAATCAATTGGATTGAGCTAATTTTATTTACATCATGGATATTAAAAAAGAAGCGGCCCGGTTTGCCAGTAATTTGGTTGACGAAAATACTTCTGTCGGTTTGGGTGATGGTTCAACCGTTCGGTTGCTGTCAGAATATCTGATAGAAAGAATGAATACAGGTTTAGAGATCAGACTCTATACTTCATCTCAGCAAACATTGGAATTCCTTCAGCGGAGAGATGTTTTTGTAAACGATATTTCCCGCACGGATGTACTGGATATTTATTTTGACGGGTGCGACCAGATAGATGGCCGGCTGAATGCTTTGAAAAGCGGTTCAGGGATTCATACGATGGAAAAGTTACTGGCATCTATGGCAAAAAAATTTGTCATCATGGGCGATGCCTCCAAATTCGTTCAAACACTGGATCCTGTATTTCCACTCGTACTGGAAGTTCTCCCATTGGCTTCTGCTTTCGTACAGAGAATCATGTTATCATTATATCCGCAATGTACTCTTACAATACGCAAAACTCCGGGGCCGGAAGACAAACCCATTTTAACCAGAAACGGAAACCTTCTGCTGGATTGCCGGTTTCGGGAATGGCCCGACCTGGAAATGATTCAGGTTCAAACAAAAAAAATTACAGGCGTTATTGAAATTTCTCTCTTTTACCAGATGGTCAATGAGGCAATCATCGCGGGTAACGATGGTGTTGCCAGGTACGCAAAAAGAAATGACCAGATCCATCTTCTCCAGGCAATTTAAAAGTTGCATACTTTCGTTGTCGAATTAAATTAAGAAATCCCGGAAAATGAAAATTTATAAAACAACGACCGGTATATATATTGAATCCGAAGGAAATATCTATCCCTCCGATTACATGTCCTGGGATTCATTTATAAACCAGCCTGATTTATACAAATCGGTAAAAGCCGGGATTTCTGAAAAGAAACCCCTTGGAAATACAGACATGCTGAATGAATGGGTGATCCAGGCTCCCATTCAAAGCCAGGAAATCTGGGCAGCGGGAGTTACATACACAAGGAGCCGGGATGCTCGTATGGAAGAATCGAAGGATGCCGGTGGGGGAAGTTTTTACGATATGGTATATGATGCAGTACGCCCGGAATTATTTTTTAAGGCAACGCCTCATCGTTGTGTGGGAACGGATGACAAAGTCAGGATCAGGAAAGATTCTACCTGGAATGTACCTGAACCGGAACTCACATTGGTGATCAATAATACAGGAGATATCGTAGGATATACGATAGGAAACGACATGAGCAGCAGAAGCATTGAAGGCGAAAACCCACTCTACCTCCCTCAGGCGAAAAGTTATGACGGATCAGCAGCAATCGGTCCCTGTGTTTATATATCAGATACTCCTATTTCGCCCGATACAAAAATCAATATGCAAATTGTCAGAGGCAGTACAACCCTGTATGCTGAAGAAATTGCAATCAGTAAAATGAAAAGGGGACATGCCGAACTGGTAGAGTTCTTATTCCGCGAATGTACCTTCCCATACGGATGTTTATTAATGACAGGAACCTGTTTGGTTCCCCCAAATGATTTTACCCTTCAGAGCGGCGATGTTATTGTCATTCGCATTGATCATATCGGAGAGCTCAAAAATACAGTTGAGTAATGGAAATCATACCTTCTCAAATCATCGGATACAGCCATGTGCAATCGAATGGTAAAATATTTCATGGATATGATCCGGCCTCGGGTAAACCGCTGTCGCCTGCATTCAGGGAAGCAACCGAATCTGAAATAAACGAGAGCATTGTACTGGCCAACACCGCCTTCGCATCGTACAGGAAAACAAGCGCTTCTCAAAGAAGTTTGTTTTTGGAAACGATCGCCGGCAACATTGAAGCATTGGGAGATGATTTGCTTAAAATAATTCATGAAGAAACTGCTCTGCCTTTAACGAGACTTGCCGGAGAAAGGGTCCGTACAACCGGTCAGTTAAGACTCTTTGCGCAACTGCTGCGTGATGGAAAATGGAATCACGAAATTGTTGATGAACCGTTGCCCGACAGGAAACCGCAGCCACGTCCCGGTATGGTACAAATGCAGGTACCCATCGGTGTTGTGGCTGTATTTGGTGCAAGCAATTTCCCCCTCGCCTTTTCAGTGGCAGGTGGTGATACGGTTTCTGCATTGGCGGCCGGTTGCCCGGTTGTATTCAAAGCACACCCTGCACACCCCGCTACCTGCCAGTTAATAGGCAATGCCATTGCAAAAGCTGCAAAGGAAACAGGAATGCCCGATGGTACTTTTTCCATGTTACACGGACAGTCAAATAATGTGGGTGGAACGCTGGTTAAACATCCGCTCATAAAAGCTGTTGCATTTACAGGATCATTCAAAGGAGGAAAATCATTGTACGATCTCGCAGTAAGAAGACCCGAACCCATTCCTGTGTACGCTGAAATGGGGAGCGTGAACCCAGTGTTCTTTTTACCGGAAGCCGTTAAACTGGGCGGCGAATCACTTGCTTTGCAGTTTGGTCAGTCAGTGACCATGGGTTCCGGACAATTTTGTACCAATCCTGGCTTTTGTATTTTGATCAATAATGAGGACAGTAAATTTTTTATTCAACATGTGGCAGAGGCTTTGTCTGCATCTCCCATTCACGCCCTGCTTACAGAAGGGATAACGAGGGCATATAAATCAGGACTGGAGAAGCAGCATAAAATGAGTGGAGCCTCAATTCTCACCATAACTGCCGAAACGGATATCAAGCCAAGTATCATAACGGTCAGTGCCAAAAATCTAATGCAAAATCCGGATTATTTTGAAGAAGTTTTTGGGCCGTCAACGGTGGCTGTGCTGGCGGATAGTTACGATGAAATGTTTCGCCTGGCAGAAGTTATGCCGGGTCAGCTGACCGGAACCATTCACGCCGCAGATAAAGATATCCCGGTGGCGAAAGAACTTATAGAACTTCTGACTCAAAAAGTAGGCAGGGTAATCATGAACGGTTTCCCCACCGGAGTGGAAGTTTGTCACGCGATGGTACATGGCGGACCCTACCCGGCTACGACCGATAGCAGGGTGACTTCAGTAGGTACGGCTTCTATTTATCGCTTTACCAGACCCGTTTGTTATCAAAATATCCCGCACGCCCTCCTGCCCGTTTCCAACGGATAGAATTACAGCTATAATACAATGATAGCCATTCACTTACAGGCTCGTTGATTTCCCTAGTAAAACCCCTTAGGATCAGCAGGAAGAGGGTATTATCTTGGGCTCCATACGAACAACAGCAACCGGAAAAACTGAAAAACCCGTACGCCCAACCCCCCGGTCTTTAGCTGTCTGAATCCTGCCAATACTCCTATGTCAGACTTTTCCTGTTCTTAATCCAATCCTCAGGGACGGCATTGTTTTACCCAAAATTAAAACGATGTTGAAAACTCAATTTGTGAAGGCATTCTATCTGTGCAGTGCTTTCCTGCTGATCACGACCTCCATTACCGTCGGTCCGTTAGCAGCCAGATCAATACATGAATCCAGGCTGCCGGTAAAAGAAACGGTGTCTGTTTCCGATAAACCCGAAATAAGACTGAATAAAAAAGGAGCCTTATTTGTAAAAAAATATATCAGGAATAGTAAGGACTGTCTTGTAAGGGTCAGGAAACGGAGTGTGGTTCCGTTCTCGATCATCGATTCGGTTCTTAATATATATCATCTCCCGCTGGAATTAAAATATCTGGCCGTTATTGAATCTGAATTAAAGCCCTCCGCACTGAGTCATGTAGGTGCCCGTGGCCCCTGGCAGTTGATGCCGGCGACCGCCCAGGTTTTAGGTTTAAAAACAAATCATCAAAACGATGAACGCACCAACTATTGTAAGAGTACGATTGCGGCAGCCAAATATCTGAGGGACCTGTATGCACAATTTAATGACTGGCTTTTAGTGCTGGCGGCGTACAACGGTGGTCCGAGACCGGTTTACAATGCCATCCAGAAATCCGGCAGTAAAAACTTCTGGGTTCTGCAGAATTACCTTCCGGCTGAGAGCAGGGATCATGTTAAAAAATTTATTGCGACACATTATTATTTTGAGGGTCGTGGTAGTGAAACAACACTAACCAGAGCAGAAAACATAGAATTTAAAAAAATGGTAAAGGAGTTTGTGAAATCAAATCATAGCCCAAAAATTCCTGAAACAATCCTACCCTATCCAGTCATAGCCAAAGAGACGCAGGCCGTTTCTTTTGATATGAATCAGTTAATCGGTTTTAAGATCGATGCGAAAGTTATTACTACACAAAATAAAATAACCACTGCCTCTCAGCCGGAAACTTCAGAGGAAAAGTTTAAGAGGCTTATGAAGGAATCCGCAGAAAGTCTGAATAGGGCCAGTAAAATTATTTAATGATGAGAAACTTCAAAGGGTTTGTTTATTTTTTTCAGTCAGGCACCCTGCATTCGGATGGTTATTTTGTTCAGTGTTTTTTCATTACCGGTGAATGTGTTCTTAAAAAGGGTTTTGTAAATTAGCTCATGAAAAAAATAACCCTGGAAGAATTTAAAAGATCCCTGTCCGGGACTGAACCGCCGGAAGATTTTTCACCACAGGAAAAAGCGCTCTGGTTTGCCGGTAGGGGGAATTGGGAAAAAGCACATCTGATCGTCCAGGATCTGAACGATCCGCTCTCATATAATATACATGCATATCTCCACCGGCAGGAAGGAGATCATTCAAACGCCGGCTACTGGTATCATAAGGCAGGGGTCAAAGTGCCGGATAAATCGCTCGAACGCGAATGGGAGGAATTGGTATCCGTTAACGTAGGGAATTGAGATAGACATCGTGCCGGTCCATAAAAATGGGCATATGAATGATTAATTATTGAAATGAAAATTTCCTTCGTTCAATGGCCGACTTTAATATAACCCCATCCCGCCTGCTGTTTTGATATAATTTCATAAATACCATCGGGAACAATCTCCACACCCGGTACCAGTTGTGTACTATCCACATTATTTCTTTTCATGGTCATGGCGCACACTTTAAACGACGCTTTGTTTGACGAAATTATTTTTTCAATAGCCGGCTGTTGCGCTGAGTGATTTTTTATGGCGAGGTCCAATCCCTGACCATAGATCACCACTTCCAGTTTTGCATCCGGGCTGGCGCCCGTAATAAGTCCGATTTCACGCACGATGGCCTGTTGATTGATACTGTCCCTGCTGGACATATCAAAAACAACTTTATAGTTATTGGTTTGGGCATGAATACTGAAAGACATAAACAGCAGGATACAAATACTCAGGGAATATTTTTTCATATTGAAGGTTTTTTTGGTTACAAAATAAGGGACAGGGAAATTACAAAATTAACCGGTCAATTTACAGAAGGAACCTCCCATTGGTAGCATTCATACCCTCTGCCATTACATCCGTTCCTTTGCTAAGCTAAAGGTATTATCCGTTTGGACGTGACTGCGTAATTTCCATTTCATTTCTTTCCGGTAGCAGCCCAAAAAATTCCCGCATATAAAAAATTCAAAAATGAGGGATCACTAAAAATAGCGGGCATATGACCGAGGGCAGTATAAAACGAGCGTCCCCCATCGTAATCATGATACCAGGCTACAGGATGTAATTTGCCCATACCCGTTCCTTTTTTGTCAGGGCCCCATTGTACATTCGGATTATAGCTGGTTTCATCTACCGCCAGTATATAATTCAGACCTGATATCTTTTCTTCCCCGAATTCATACCATTCGTCCGTCCATAATTTATTGCCGGTAAACCCCTGGAGGCCCGGAAAATTTGGATCAATAATATTCAACCGGGCCGTTTGAATAACGGGGTGAATATGGAACATCCTTCCCACCAGTTTTGTATACCAGGGCCAATCGTATTCCGTATCGGAAGCACTGTGTATGCCTACGAACCCCTTACCGGATTCGATAAATCGTTCCATCACTTTCTGTTGTGCAGAATCAAAAATATCTCCGGTTGTATTCAGGAAAATGACCACCTGGAACTGTGCGAGAAATTTATCCGTAAACCCGTTGGGGTCTTCATATAATACTGCGTCAAAGAAATTTTTTCTGGCGAGATCCTGAATCGCCAGAACGCCCGCATGAAGGGATTCATGATGCCAGCCCCTGGTAGTAGTTACGATCAATGCCCTGAATTGTTTTTGCTGGGCGTCCGCCTGGTCAGAGAAAAATATCTGTAAAAACAGAACTGATAAAATAAGCTTAATGATTCTCATTCCTTATAATTTATAGGTTTAAAAAAATATCTCTGCATATGAAAAGTTACATTATTGTAATTTTAGTGACTCTCCCGCCAAAAAATACGCTATATGAAAAATAATATGGATCACGCCATGGATTCAACGGATGTGCAAAGTACGATAACAGATGATCTATCCGCAGAAAGCACATCCATCAATCGCAGGAAATTTGTTGAATATGTGACCGCTTCGGCATTGACTTTTACGATTCTTCCCAGGCATGTGCTCGGAGGGAAAAATTATATCGCCCCCAGCGATCAGATAACGCTGGCCTATATCGGAGTGGGTACAGAAGGAATCAGGGAATTGTTGCCGTTGCTCGCCAATACGCAAATACGGGTGATCGCAGTATGCGATCCCAACAAAGAAGCTATCGGATATAAGGACTGGGGAAAAGAGTGGCTGAGGAATGAGATCCGGAAAACCATACAAAAGCCGGATTGGGAACCGGGTGGAGATAATACCATACCAGGAGGAAGAGAAAACGGGAAATCAATTGTGGATACTTTTTATGCTAATGTCCATCCTGAATTGAAATATAAAGGCTGTAATGCCTATGCGGATGTACGTGTGCTGTTTGAGAAGGAAAAAGATCTGAATGCTGTAAAAATCATGACGCCCGACCATCTTCACGGAATACTTTCCATGG
>Ga0206929_1145_pt1 | contig 16613 bp, 22 predicted proteins | sample Alteio_BWOrgHeat_19_FD_152929 | JGI IMG/M metagenome (GOLD analysis project Ga0206929, IMG submission 152929) | Enriched cells from forest soil in Barre Woods Harvard Forest LTER site, Petersham, Massachusetts, United States -... | ecosystem: Environmental > Terrestrial > Soil > Temperate forest >...
TTGTATCTGATATAAATCGCTAGGCAAAAGGTATCTTTTATTTATATTATCACAGATTGTAATCGAAAGCTGGGTGTATGCTTTTTTCATCACTACTTTTTATCACGACTTTTTATCACTAATACAGCTCTCCTTGGGGTTTTTATGACTGACAAAAAAACAATAAAACGTTTAAAAAGATTAGACGCTTTTCAAGAACGATTTTTTGCTATTGGACAATGGGTCACTGCCAATCTCCGTCAAATATCTTTCGTGGCTGCTCCCCTCGTCGTCATAGCCGTAGGGTTTTTCTGCTGGCGACTTTATCAACAGCACCAAGGCGAAATCCTGCGTGAAGAATTAGCCGTGATAACGGATCAGTTCAAAAAAGAAGAAGATGAAGCCGGGAAAAAACACACAGCTATTCAACAAGAAATAGAAAAATTAGACGCGGCTATTGAGGCAGAAAAAGCTAAAGACCCTAAAGCTACTGGCACCCCTGCAGAAAATAAAGCCTTAGAAGACAAAAAGAATCAATTGATTGCCATTAAAGCTGATCACAAAGTAACTTTAGAACAGTTTCAAGCTTTTTATAAAAAGTACCAAGGCAATGCAGAAGGATGGCGAGCTGGAATGTTTGCCGTTAAAATTTTGTTAGACAATAAGCAACCTAAAGAAGCTGCAGATCTGCTTAGCCCTATTCTACAGCAAAGCAAAGGCGTTGATTTTTACCAAATTCAAGGCCGCACTCTTTATATCTCTGCTTTAACAGACTCAAAAGCCTACGATCTGGCCTTACAAGAGACAGACAAACTTTTAGAAATGGTTAAAGATGACTCTAAAGCAAGAGTTTTATTGTTAAAGGGCAAACTGCTATTGCAAGCAGATAAAAAAGCCGAGGCTCAAAAAACATTTGCTCAGATTATCAATGACTTCAATAGTTCCCCTGAAGCACGAAAAGCCCAAGGGTTATTGGCTCTTTAATAGGGTTTCATATAAATATGACGAGACTTCATTCTATCTGCTGCTGGTTTTCAATACTGTCTACCTCAGCTTTTGCCTTTCCTTATTCCGGCATCAATAGCTTCCGGGATATGCTCGATAAAAACGCAAAAGTAGCAGCTACTAGACCCTTTCGTATAGGGTATATGAAGCTCTCTCCTGGCGTTGATCAGCAAAAACCATTGGCCTCTATGGATTATGCTGGATGGGCTGAAGTCGGTGGGATGCTGGTCGGCTCCCTCGATGACAATACCATCGTCGGCATTTCGCTCGCTAACGGCAAAAAGATTTGGTCTCTCAGCACTCATATGCAGCTCACAGCTCCTCCCAAAGTAGTGGGCGAAAGAGTTATTTTAGGTTTACATGACGGAACGGTTATCTGTGTTGAAGGTTTCACTGGCAAAAAAATCTGGGAACAAAGCCTCAATAGTTTTCCATCACGAGACATGACTGTGTATCAGCAAAATGTGTTGATCGTCACGGCAACTCAGACTCTTTATTCACTGCAAATCCAAAGCGGTACTATTAATTGGCTCTATGACGGTGGTCGCCCTGAAGGCATAGCTGTTCGCTCTCTTGCAGCCCCTGTCGTTGCTGAAGATAAAGCCTACTTCGGACTCGCTTCCGGTGAATTGCAAGCCGTTGAACTCGATGGAGGCAAGCTAGCCTGGAAGAAAAATCCAGCTTTCCTGACTGGTGGCGGTAAGTTTTATGATTTTGTCGGGAAAATGTCTGTACTAGATCAAACCTTATTGGTGAGTCGTTATGATGGTTTTGTCGGAGCTATTTCTTTAGATCCAGTGAAAAGCAGTGAAACCGTGTGGTCAAACACCGGCATTGTCGGTGCTGTGACCGCTTCCGAATACCGCGAAAATACCTTCTATGTGGGAACCATGGCTGGTAAAGTTTATGCTATCAACGCCAAAGATGGTAAAACTGAATGGATGGTATCGCTTAATACGGCAGTCACCACTTTGACTGCTGGAGCTGATCGCCTCTACATCACTTCAAGCGAAGGTTACATTGTCGCTCTTAACCATGCTGGCGAATTAGTTTGGTACGACCGAGTTTCCAACCCGATCACTACAGCCCCTCTATATGTAGGTCAAAAACTTTTTTTCACCACGGGTGATAAAAGCCTCTACGGCTACAAAATCTAAGGCAAGGAGGGGGTCTGGGAAAACTGCTTGCACTCTCTAGCAAGGAGGGGGTCTGGGAAAACTGCTTGCACTCTCTAGCAAGGAGGGGGTCTGGGGGAAACTGCGCAGCTGGTTCCCCCAGTAAAAAAACAAGGAGCAGGAAAATGAATAGTTCCGCAGAAACTAGCATATACGTCGACGTCCACACTCATTTAACCCACCCCCAATTCGATCTCGACCGCTTAGAAGTCATCAGCCGCTGCCAGCAAGCAGGCCTTGGTGCCATTGTAGTCAACGGCACCGACCCAGTTTCTAACCGGCAAGTACTAGATCTAAGTGTGAAGCACCCCATTGTTAAAGCAGCACTCGGTATCTACCCCATAGAAGCTGTAAACCATTTGTTACCTAGCGATTTTCATTTAAGCATCACCCCTTTTTCTGTGGATCAAGAGATTGCTTTTATCAAAGAACAGGCACAACAAAAAACCATAATAGCTATAGGGGAATGCGGACTCGATGCCTATCATGTCGGTGAAGATACTTTTGCCGAACAAGAAAGAGTGTTCCTAGCTTTGCTACAGATAGCTTACGACTACGATATTCCGGTAATCGTTCACTCACGCAAACGTGAGCAACGAACTATTGAGATCATGGAACACCACGGACAGAAACGGGTGAATATGCACTGTTTTGGCGGTAAAACCAAACTTGCAATAACTACAGCAGAGAAATATGGCTGGTGCTATTCCATTCCTTCCAACTTAGCCCGCAGTTCATCGTTTCAATCAATGGTTAAATCACTCCCTGACGAATGCATGCTAACCGAAACCGATTCACCTTATTTAGCCCTCCAGCCCCAAACTAGATGCGAGCCGGCTCACGTGGTACACACAGTAACAACCATGGCACAGCTCAAAAATCGCTCTATAGAAGACATGAAATCAACTATCTGGCAAAATTACCTCAGGTTATTCTTTTCATAAATTTTTAGAGTTTTTACGAAATGCACCCCTTCTCAGGCATTCATATCCTCGGTGAGTTTTACGGGGTAAGTCCTTATTTGTTAGATGATGAAACGCAGCTAGTTAACATCATGGAGACAGGGATACTCAAAAGCAAAGCACATTTATGTTCTATGCAAAGTAAAAAATTCACTCCCCAAGGAGTGAGCGTACTGGCTCTACTCTCCGAGTCACACGCCTCGATTCATACTTTTCCCGACAAAGAAGCTATTTTTTTCGATATATTTACTTGCGGTAATCATACCCAGCCTCAAGCTATGCTTGAGTTTTTTCTAGAAGCTTTTAAACCTAAACATAAACATATACAGTCCGCAAGGAGGGGGGATCCTAACCTTTAGCCATCCTGTCATCTTCATGCTTTTCTCCCACCTCAATCTGAAGCTGTGGTCTCATAAACTTATCTTTAATTAAAAGCGTCTTATACCCTTTAAAGCTCAAATTTTTGTCTTTTCCAGGCACAAGCAAACCAGAAACATGCAAACTTCCTAATTCTTCTTCGAGTTTTGCACCTTTACTAAACTGCTGCATGATTGATAATTTAAACTGGTAAAAATCATTTTCTTGAGCCAGAGCTGTTGTTTCAAAATGGTAATCATCTATCAGAAAATGGTTATCTTTATCACGCATAGCTTTAAGCATATATAAAGTCGTCTCTGCAGGCAAAAAACCTTCCTTTGCTCCCTTAGCTTTTTTAAAGGTAGTGATAGCTATAGGTATAGCAACCCGTACTTCTTTTTTGGGTTTAAGACTCAACGAAGGGGGAGTCGGAAGAAAATTAGCGCTATCCGCTTCGCCTTCAAAAAACATAGAATCTTTATTTTTGACGTCACCATAACTAGAACTTGCTAAACTATAGACAAGAAAAAGAAGAGCCCATAAAAGCCGATTATTTATTTTGAACATTTTTTATCCTGAAAAAACTCTTTGGTTGGATCGGACCATTATACCACAGGTTGTAGTTTCATGAAAATATTTATGCAGGCATTTGCACCTTTGTTTATCAGTTGGCTCTTATCTTCTTGCTGGCTGTTTTTGTTGTATCTACCAGTGCACGATATGACAGCAGATACGCAAAAAACCATGCTCGAAATGAAACCATCGGTGCAAGCTTATATAAAAACTTACCATACACCACCGCAATCTTTGGCAGAGCTAAGAGTATTTTCTTTGGAACATCACTCTGCCTTTTCTGCCTATGATAGTTTTTCGCAAAGGCTTCAGTTCCAAGGTTTTAGTGACAACTCTTGGTTGCTTCGTTCTTTTGGAGCCGACGGTGATAGAGATACTCTGCTCACCCATGATGATGTGATTGTTTCTGCATTTCCAGCTGGACTTACCGGCATTCATTTACAAAAACAAAAAGAAAATAAGCAGTTATTTTATCCAGCCATATCTTTACTAGGGACTTTTTCATCTGACCATCGCTTGCTAGCAAAAGTTTACGAACAACACCAACAACTTACCAAGCATCTACTAGTACATGCCCTCAACGACTCAAAAATACTCACATCTCAGTATGAACATGTGGACGAATTTTTCTGGCTTGCCGACAATAAACATATTGTTTTCACCAGCGATCATAGTGAAAAATTCTTCGGGGGTTTAATCCTGTGGAACTTAGAAACAAACGAAGAAATCAATTTATTCTCCCATAGCTTAGCAGTGCCTTCGCAAACTTCAGACAAAGAAGAAGAGTCGGCCCCCTTTATCAGCCTGGCTTATTACGACCAAGCTCAGAACGATGTTTATTTTTTTGTTAAAAATAAAGAAAGACAGGCCTTGGCCCTTGATGATTTTATCAGCGATAAAAATCTTTATGTGCTCCACGCCTCTTCCAAAATCATAGCAAAAGTCACTCCTGACTATTTGCAAAAAAATTTAGGTTCTGTGCATTTCCCTTTTAAGGGGAATTTTAACCACACCCGTGGGCTCCTTTGTGATCAAGTTGCAGGCTTACAAAAAGAGTGGTGCGAACTACCCCTGACTGGTAATTTAGAGACACTCATCGCTAAGTGGCAGGCCTATACGGAAAAAGTAATAGAAACCCCCTTATTTCCCTATTGTTTGCTTATTCTTTCTTCTTTTTATAGCGATGCCTATGTGGATCAAAAGAAGCAAGAAAGCCGTTCTGAAGATAAAAGAGCAGAAGAATTACTCCGCTCTTATGGTACAGAATTAGCTTTAACTTTGTCTCATAATAACACCGCGCCTTTATGGCTTAAAAGTGTTGGCTGGTGGATGTGGGAAAGCTTCTCTCAAGGGCAACCACTTCCTTATAAAATATTGCAACCATAATTTAATTGAGGTTTTCATATGAATCATCATTTCAAAAATGTTTTTGCTGTCGTCTTAGCTGGTGGAAGTGGAACGAGGTTTTGGCCACGATCAAGGCAAACTTACCCTAAGCAATTATGTAAAATCAACCATCCACAAATGACCATGATTGAAGAAACCTTAGAACGAATCGAAAGCATTATCCCCTTTGAAAGGCGCATGATCGTCACCCACGAAAGCCAAAAACAGGCGACACAAAAAATTGTTAAACACCTCTGCCCGCAACTCATAGCGGAGCCTTTATCACGCAACACAGCTGCAGCTTTAGCTCTAGCTGCCTTGCAAATTGCTTATAAATTTCCAAAGGAACTTGAAGAAGCTGTGATGGTTTCTTTGCACGCCGATCATGTGATTCAAAACCACCTAGGTTTTATCAGCACCTTGGAACGAGCTGTAGCCACAGCACGAAAAGGCAAACTAACTTTAATAGGCATCCCTCCTAGCCGTCCAGAAACAGGTTATGGCTATATAGAAAAAGGCGAGAGTTTGTATGCAGCAGACATTAAAGATGCCTACTCAGTGCAATCTTTTAAGGAAAAACCAGATCTGCAAACAGCACAAAAATACTGTGCTGATAAGCGTTTTTTATGGAACTCAGGGATGTTTGTATGGAAAGTAACCACGATCTTGCAAGAATTCCGACAACACTTACCCGAGATGCTAAGTATCTTAGAACCTCTAGCAAAACAACTCTCGCAAGCAGGGGAAGATTTTACCGACATCCATGACAACGTCTTGCGCCCCTACTATGAAAAAGTCCCAGCTATAGCTATCGATAACGCTATACTAGAAAAAAGCCAAAACATTGCTGTCGTCACTGCTGAGATGGATTGGTTTGACGTCGGTGGATGGCCTGCTCTCGAAGAAGTGAAGCCTACAGATCCTCAGGGTAATTTTACTGAAGGTGACGTGATGCTTATCTCTAGTGAAAACTGCACCGTGGCCAGCGATTCCTATTTCGTCGCAACCTTGGGTTTAAAAGACATGATTGTCGTTGTTGATAAAGGCTGCGTCTTGGTGTGTCCAAAAGACCGAGGCCAAGACGTTAAACTCATAGTCGATGAACTTAAAAAGCGTGGGCGCGTTGAATTAACTTAAATCATTCCCACTACTTTTCGCCAGTTCGTCCAACTTGGTTTGAGGGTTTTCACTTAACAAAGCGTGGGCTATTTTTGATTCAAGCTCACGCTGGATCAGTCTTTTAAGAGGCCTTGCACCATACCTAGGGTCAAAACCTTTTTCAGCAAAGTATCGAATCAAATTTTCTTGAACGTTAAAGGCATAGCCGCGCTGTTTCAGTCGAGCACTTAATTCACCCACATAAATACGAACTATGTCTTCTACTTCTTTTAGTGTCAAAGGTTTGAAAATTATAGTTTCATCTACACGATTGAGAAACTCTGGTCTAAAAAACCCTCGTAATTGCTGCAAGACCTGAGAAGCAGCCTCTGGAGAGAGTGATCCATTTTTTTCAACTTCTTCTAGGATCAGTTGCGAACCAATGTTACTCGTCATGATAATAACCGTATTCTTAAAATCTACGGTTCTTCCTTTACTATCCGTCATCCTGCCATCATCCAGGATTTGTAGAAGTATGTTAAAAACATCAGGATGAGATTTTTCAATTTCATCTAATAAAATAATGGAATATGGGTTACGTCTAATCGCTTCCGTCAACTGACCGCCTTCTTCAAAGCCCACATATCCAGGAGGTGCACCAATCAGTTTGGCAACCGAATGCTTTTCCATATACTCAGACATATCGATCCGATGTAGATTTTTATCCGAATCAAAAAGATCCTTAGCCAAAGCTTTCGCTAATTGAGTTTTGCCGACACCTGTTGGTCCAAGAAAGATAAAAGACCCGACTGGACGATTAGGGTTTTTAATTCCAGTACGAGCACGCAAGATGGCTTCACTCACAAGGTGAACAGCTTCATCTTGTCCAATGACCTCTTTATGTAAGGTGGCTTCCAGTTGCAATAATTTCTCTTTCTCCCCTTCCTGAAGTTTCACCACAGGGATTCCGGTCCACTGGCTTACTATTTCTGCTATCGTTTCTTCAGTCACTTCCTCAATGAGAGAACTAGGACCATTTTCTGTTTTATTTTTTGATATGGTTGATGCGACCATTAGCGCTTACCCTAGAAGCCCTGTAGACCCTGCTACAGAAAAGTTTACCGATCAAGTAAACGGTGACGGTACATTAACCAGTGATTCGTTTGCTACAAATACGACTTTCTATCAGAGTACAACGCCTAGAGCGGTGGCGTCTAATGAACAGTTTATTTATGATCCGAGTGATTACCGTTTTGCTGAAGCCTCCATTTTTGTTCATATCAATCAAATGCTCGTTTTTTATGAATCCTTGGGCTATCCAGGTTTGGATTTAAAGCCGCTTACAGTTATGCTTCATGCTACGATCAATAATACAAAAAATAATGCTCTATATGAACCACCCACATCCTCTGCATCGGGTTACCCTACTATTCTTATAGGCGATGGTGATGGGGTTGTTTTACAAAATCTACCCTTAGATGGAGATGTGGTTTCTCATGAGTTTGGTCATCATATTATTTATCGCACGCTTAAAGAGACCAGTGGTGAATCTCTGGTTATTCATGAAGGTTTAGCGGATTATTTTACCTATGCTAAGCAAAATGATCCCTGTTTGGGTCCTTCTATTTGCGTACAAGGGGATGAAAATGTCTGTGTGGTTTATGGGAAATGTTTGAGGACTGGTATTAATACTTTGCACTATGGCACCAGTGATTTTGATCAATTGGAGGCTCACTTACAGGGACAAATTATTGGAGGTTTGTTGCTTGATCTAAGCCCTCAGATAGATCGTCTGGTAGTAGCCAAAACTATGTACAACGCCTTGGCCTATTTAGTTTATGACAGCGGCATCAGGGATTTTTTACTTGCACTTTTGCTGAGCGATTACAAAAGTGGTGGTAACAATACCTGTTATATTTACAATGCGGCTATTGCCAGAGGTTTTGGGTCTTTGCTCGCCGATGTAGATTGCACCAAACCTGCAAATATTCCGGTACCTAATATTGCTGATAATAGCGATTTACAAACTCCTACAACTAGTTCTTCTTCAGGTTCTTCGACTAAAAAGAAGAATATTTTTGGTTGCAGTAGCGCTCCACTCTTGCCCCCTTCAGATTCCTATCCGCCTTGGTGGCTGTTGTTTGTTCTACCTCTTTTTCCCGTCTTGATTTCATTGGTGCGTAGAAGAAGACATCAGCATTATAAATAATTAAATAACGTAATAGCCATCCTAGTTTATCTACCGAATCAGGTGAATAGGCCCTCCCCCTATTTGACACTTCATAAAAGAGCCTTAAAGTGTCTGTGACAAATTTTAAGAAGGAGGCGGATATGGATTTGAATAAATTTTCGGAAAAAGCACAAGAAGCTATTCAGCAGGCTCAAACTACAGCTATAGGGCTTTCTCATCAGGAAATAACTCCTATTCACATGGCCTATGTTTTAGTGAGTCCGCGTGATGGTTTAATTGCAACTGTACTTACAAAAATAGATTGCGAGCTTGATACACATCATCTTTATCGGCAAAGACTTGGTAGCTAAGTCCATGAGCTGCTACTACTAATTGCCACACAGGCACGAGAGCATTGTCTTTACTAAGCAAGCATTTAGTTTGAGAGACCAGGGTTACTTTGTAATTGTTACCTTTGTCCTTAAACCAGTGCTGTGCAGATAAAAAAGCTTCGTTCGCTGTCGACCAATCATAGGATCCCATGCCTTTTTCATCTATATCAGGTAGAGCCCCAAAGACGTAAGATTTACCTAAATGGTCTACTATCCTAATCTCTAAATCACACACAGGAATATCATTCACCGAAAAATACAGACTGGTTACATCACCTTGGCTCGTTGCAGGAGCAGCTAAGGAAAAACTAGTACCTTGTGCGTCTTTTGGCATAACGTCAATGGCACCATTATTTAATAAATTTTTTATGTATTTAATTTTATCGTTTACAGTGATCCCCGTTAAACCCAAGCCTTGCATCTGGTCATTGATAATGAGCTGTAAATTTTTACTTTGTTCACGAAGGAATGGATTACTTTCGATGGTTTTTTTGGTGATATTCAAATTCTCAGTAAGGTCTTTTGTTTTTTTGATCCAACCTCCAACCGAGCTGGCTTGCAAAGATACGGCGTAAAAAATAGACAAAGAAAGCAGCAAAAAAAATTGCCCGACTTTGCTATTCTTTCTGATTTTATGCATAGTACCTGCCGTAGGAAAAAGGAGAGTAGAAACCCCTCTTTATTTGTGTCGGCAGACCAGCTTAATGCCTTGAATTAAACTCCTTTCTCCCATCTCCGGCTTAAAATAAGAAGTATGAAAGCCAAAACAGAGGAATACATACATAAAATCCAGGCTTCTTTATCGTTTCCTGAAATAATTCTTGCGTAAATACCAAGAGATAAGGTTTCAGTTTTATGTGGAATAATGCCTGCAACTATTACCGTGGCACCAAACTCACCCAAAGCTCTTGCCAATGAAAGCAGAGCTCCATGCATCATTCCAGGGGCCAATAAGGGAAGATACAGATGAATAAAAACGTAGGTGTTTTTTCTACTGATGATCTGAGACGCCTCTAAATATTCTTTGGGTATCATCAAAAAAGCGTGTTTAATGGACTTAACATATAAAGGAAAGGCAACAACAGCTTGAGCTAAAACATTAGCTTTCCAGGTCAATAATAAAAAAGAAGGTAGCACATTAAGTAAAAGCAAACCCACCACCACGGGAGGTAGCACCATGGGTAAAAAAATCAGAGTTTCAAGAATAGGGGTGAAGAAATTTTTTCGAGCTACTACCAAATACCAAGCTGTAGCTAGAGCAATAGGGGTGATCAGGCTTACAGCTAAAACCGCTGTGCCTATCGACAGGCTAATAATATCAAGGTGAGCTATCATAGTTTGTACTTTTCAAGGATTTTCCTCCCTTTAGGCGTCTGCAAATATTGCACAAACTTAATCGCTTCTTTTTTCTGAGAACTTTTAGATAACACCCCTCCAGCAAATTGCACCTGAGGTGCTTTATCTCGCGGCAATGGACGCATCGCTATGTTTTTTTTAGCTAGATCCGACGCATAAACAAAGCCAACGTCCACAAGCCCTCTTTCCACAAACCCTACAACGCCTTTTACATTATCTGCTTGTACTTTCTTAGATACAGCAAGATCCCACAGGCCTTCTTTTTGTAAATACTGCTTTGCATAATCCCCGATGGGTACTGACGGATCGCAAAGAGCTATAGAAGAACTTTGTTTAATAAGCTCAGGAATAGAATCTTTTGCTTGAGCCCACTTAGGTGACAAGATCAGGACCAACTCAGTGCTAGCAAAATTGACTTGATGCTCGATCATTCCTTCCCCTACCAAAGTGGATACTGGAGCAAGAGCGGCAGATAGAAATACATCCACCGAGCTTTGAGCTTTTATCTGGCGAACCAAAACGGGCGTTGCAGCAAAGTTTAGTCGCAATTGCCATCCTGGGTTTTCTCTTTCATAATGTTGAGATATCTCTGTAAGAGGCTCCGTCAAGGATGATGAAGCGGAAATAAGCAATTCTTTTGCCAAAGAGGCTTGCGAAAACATCGCTAACAAACCTATAAAAATCGGGTAAAACAGAGAACTAAAACGCTGTATAGTCATGTATGCAGACTCCATTGCATAGGTAAAGGAAAACTATGGTTGTCCATATCACATCTCTTGAAGGAAACCGACAAAGGTTAGACGGAGGGGCTATGTTTGGCAATGCCCCTCGCCCTATGTGGGAGAAATGGCTAGCACCCGATGCTTTAGGCCGCATAGAACTCGCCTGCCGTTGTCTGTTGATTGAAACAGATAACAAAAAAATCCTTTGCGAAGCCGGCATCGGAGCTTTTTTTGAACCAAAACTTGCAGAACGCTACGGTGTGCAAACGCCAGACGAACACCGGCTTCTTTCTTCTTTAGCAGCAAAAGGTATCAAAGAAGAGGAAATCGATTATGTGATCCTCTCACATCTGCATTTTGATCACGCAGGAGGCTTGCTACCTTCTTATAAAGATAAAAAATCAGGGGCAGCTACGCAGCTACTTTTCCCGAAAGCGCAGTATATTGTAGGTGAAGAAGCTCTCAATCGAAACCTTAATCCTCACTTACGAGACCGAGCCTCTTTTATACCTGAACTCTATGGCTTACTAGAAAAATCATCACGTCTGGCTGTCATCCCCAAAGGGGGCAAAAATATTCCAGCTTTAGGTCAGCTCATTGAGTTTGTTTATACGGATGGGCACACCCCCGGTCATATGCACACTTTGGTGCAAGGAGATCAGGGAAAAGCTTTTTTCTGTGGTGACCTCATTCCTGGTTCTGCTTGGCTTCATATCCCCATTACTATGGGATATGACCGCTTTCCAGAAAAACTCATCGATGAAAAAACCATCATTTATCAAAGAGCCATACCAGAAAAATGGCTATTATTTTTTACCCACGATCATCAAATCAGCGCAGCTACTTGCATTAAAGATGCAAAAGACAAAATCACGATGGACAAAGTATTTAACGAACTTCACCGTTACTCTTTATAGATAGGATGGGCTGAGTTTGATATTAAAATTCATCTTTTTTTTGCTTATTTCTGTTGGTTTTACCACTTCGTGCAAGCAAAGCAGCAGCTCTTCTTCATCGCCTGCAACTACTGCTGCTTGCACTGGTCAGGCTTGCGCAAATCTCGCAGCAGAGCAAAGCAGCTGTATCCTCACCCCAGGAGGAAAATGGGACAGCATCCACTCTGCCTGTCAAAAACCACAGTCCCTACAAGATTGCCAAAATCTATCGAGTTCCATGGTATGGAATGGGGTACAATGCGTCAATGCTAATGCCTTACCCAACTTCTATCTTATCTGTATCAACCAACAAACCACTGGCGCACAACTTGCTACCATCTCTGTGATCCAAAAAAGCTATCCTAGTGGCACTAGCTGCCAAAATATGTTTGACGATTTAAATAGCCAGAGCTCTTTAGTCTTCCAAGGCGATCAGATTTCCGACATAACCCCTTTCCAAGGTTTTGCTAACCTGACATCTTTAGATCTATGGAATAACCAGATCAGCAACTTCGCTCCCCTAGCTAATTTGCCTCAGCTCACTAGTTTAAATTTAGCTCATAATCAAATAAGCAATATCCAAGCGATCACTTCTTTTAAAAAACTTACTACTCTTTATTTATTTGAAAATCAGATCGTCGATATTTCGCCATTAGCCCAGCTCACAACTCTCACCTACCTTGATATACGCAGGAATCAAATCACGAACCTATCACCTATCAGTCATATAACCTATTCAGCTGGTTTATTATCCGAGGAAAACCCTTCGTCAACATCTATGCCAAGCGGAGTGGTGATAGCTGCACCAGCTTTAGCAACTGGCACTAGTACGTCGACAGCTACACAGCAATAGTTTTTTTCTTTTCGATAACTACTTTCATAATGCTGCCTTCAAGCTCAATAATACGCATGCTAATAGACTCAAGTGAGGCTACTAGTAATTCAAAAGCTTGAGATTCGGGGATACGATGAGGGGCAAAAATCTGTAGTAAGCGATCAATGGAAGGGTCTAATACAAACTTATAATCAGACCATTTTGCTACTTCTTCGAGAACCTGACTGAGGTACACAGGCTTCGGGTAATGCATAGAAACAAGTTTTGACGAAACCGTCACCTGTTCCTCTGCTTTTCCATCAATGTCTGAAATTTCTCTGCCGCTCATAACACCTAAACTCCTTAGAGCCTATCCTCAATGGAGCATCGGAGTTATTTTTGTAAATTATAAAAAATTTATCAATTGTCTAATAATTTAAGCTGGTTCTGTAGTCAAAGCTAGGGCGTGAATCTCTTTTTTCATCCAAGAGCCTAGAGCTTTGTATACTAACTGGTGCTGCTCAACGAGGGTTTTACCTTGAAATTCACTAGCTACGATATTCACCTGCCAGTGGTCACCACCACCTGTGAGATCCATTGCTTTGATTTTTGCTTGGGGGAAGGATTCTTTTAGCTTATCTATAATATCTTGTGCCTGCATATGAACTCACATCAAATTGAAAAGTTTAATTAAATAGCAAAGACTGTGACTATGAAGCCAAAAACCAATACAAAAAGTATCTACCTTGCCACTTACAATCAAGGAAAAATCAAGGAACTATCCGCACTGCTGGCTGCCGAAGGCTGGCAGGTAAAATCCCTTCATGATTTACCAGCAGAAATCCAACCTACGTGGATAGAGGATGGGGATACTTTCCAAGCAAACGCCCTGATAAAAGCCCGAAGCCTTAAAGGTTTGGTCAAGGGCAACATCCTGGCTGACGACTCTGGATTGGTAGTACCGGCCTTAGATGGAGCCCCAGGGGTTTATTCTGCCCGATGGAGCGGAGACCAAGAAGCTCCAGATGCTGATGTGAAGAACAACCAAAAATTATTGCAAGAATTGAGCAGCTGCAAAACCCCCGAAGAGCGTCAGGCCTATTTTGTTTGCTCCCTCGCCTTTATAGATGAACAGGGTGAAGAGCATTTTTTTGAAGGAACTTGCCATGGCCACGTGCCTATGAAGCTTCAAGGACAAGGTGGTTTTGGCTACGACCCACTGTTTATCCCAAAAGGTCACACAGTTACCCTAGCAGAGCTAGGGTCTACCGAAAAAAATCGCATCAGCCACCGCTTTCACGCTCTGCAACAACTCCACGCCTATCTCACGTCTTAGCAAGGAGGGGTCTGGGGAAACTTCGCAGATGGTTCCCCAGAAAAAAAGAGCGCAGCTGGTTCCCCCAGGAAAAGACAATTATTAGGAAGGATCCGCATTGATCAAAGCCTTTACAAATACCATTAGCTCCTTCGGCAACTATATTATCTTTAGCTCCACTTCCTTAAAACGAATGATCTATCCCATTGTCGATATCAAACTCCTCATCCAACAGATGGAATTTGTCGGCAACCGCAGCTTCGTAATTATCATCTTAGCCTCCATCATGGTTGGTGCTGTCTTCGGTTTACAGTTTGGACAAATTTTTAAAACCTTCGGTACCGAATCACTCATTGGTGCTGCTGCAGCTTTTTCTCTATCCAAAGAACTTTCACCCGTTGTCGGAGCCTTTCTAGTCACTGGTCGCGGTGGTGCTGCTATGGCTGCTGAAATCGCTTCTATGAAAGTAAATGAACAAATCGACGCCATGAGAGTCATGGCCGTTAACCCTGTCGGCTATCTTGCCTCTCCACGGATTTTAGCCTCGATGATTATGATGCCTTTGCTTACTACTTTTTTCACTCTTTGCGGTGTAGCTTCAGCGTTTGTCATCGGTGTCTGCATCTTTGATGTCGACGTAGGAATTTTTCTCGACAAAATTAGCTGGATCACCAAACCAGAAGACGTGATCGCAGGCCTGGAAAAAGCTGTGATCTTTGGTGCTATCTTCTCTTCGGTTGGCTGCTACAAAGGGTTTCAAGCTACTGGTGGGGCTAAAGGCGTCGGCAGAGTGACCACCCAAGCGGTAGTTACTTCTTTGGTTATTATCCTAGTCAGTGATTTCTTTATCAGCTATTTCCAACAACGCAAAATTTTTTAGAGGGTGTCACTAGATGACACATTCTAACTTTTAGTCGTCATCAATAAAGCTATAATTTCATCAAAAACCTGCTTCTGCGTTTCTTGATCTTTTCGAGTGACTGCTATCGGTAATTTATCACTGTTCTTATCATCCTCAGTTACAGCCTGAGGCCTACCGCTCAACCTAGTAAACACATGTAGCTTAGATTTAATCTCTTCTGCTTTGATCTCTCCGCTGGAAGCCTTTATTCCCTTTAAAATAAGCTTGTAACCTAAAGGGTTCACTGTAGGGTCTTTCTGTGAAGCATAGATAGAAAGCGTGGTTTTCTCAGGCAACACAAAGCCTTTTTTAAGCCGCGCCTCGACAATGGCAGTCAACATCCCTAACTGGTCCAAACTAGCAAAAGGCCGAAAAGCATACCAATGCTGCAGCTCTTCAGGAGTAAAAGGTTGGCTAGGTGGATAATACGTCAGCGCATCTGCCCATTCTCCAAGAAAACTCATAGCCCTGATCAGCCTATGGTTAGCTAAGCGCTCCACTATGGGGTCGATAAAAATCACGTGATCGGGAGCTTGTTTTTTATAGATAAATTTATTCGATTGAGCGCTCAACGCTTCTAAAATAAGAGTGCAGGCAGTGGATGCCCCGGCCAAGCTAATATGCTTATAACCCTGATCCACCAGATCTAGGTATTCGTCGAGAATAGGCTTCTGCCAATTCGACCAAGTAGCTTTTTTAAAATCATGGAGGTTTCGCCCATGGCCTCCCAATAACACCTGCGAGGTTAAAACCCTACCCGACTCGGTCGCCTCAACATAATCAACCATATCCTTCCACTCATAAGTCGAGGCAGAAAAACCATGAGCTAAAATCACTACTGGCAAAGCTAATTGCTCAGGTGTGGGATGATTGTTACGCTTTGAAAGCAGGCAAGAAGTTGAGTCTATGCAGGGGTCTTGAGTTTTACCCAAATCAAGTGACGGTTCTTCTATGAGATAGTTGTCCTTGTTGTCTTTTATTTTTTTAAAAATTTCTTGGCGGGTCAATTTGCTAAACGTAATCTGTGGGAGCTTTTCATCTGCATACAGCGTATTATACAGACTGATTATGCTTAAAAATACGGTGATTACTCTCATCATTTGTTTGACCTCTTTCTGCAATGATATTGCGAATATTATAGCATGAGGTCTACTGCTATCTAACGGAGTTTTAAATGAATGAACCAGTGACTCGTCGCGACTTTATTGTAACTTCCGTCGGCTATGCTCTTGCTGTCCATCCTATAACTGCTTTTGCTATCAGCACACCCCTCTCCGGCATTGAAGTGAGCGATCTGCAAATCCAGTCTGGTAAGGAAACCATTCCTGCTTATATGGCTAGACCACAAAAAAAAGGCCCCCTGCCTTGCGTTCTGGTGATCCACGAAATTTTTGGCAACCACGAATACATCAAAGACGTCTGCCGACGATTAGCTCAGGCTGGCTACCTTGCTGTTAGCCCTTATCTCTACTC
>Ga0206929_1157_pt1 | contig 16396 bp, 12 predicted proteins | sample Alteio_BWOrgHeat_19_FD_152929 | JGI IMG/M metagenome (GOLD analysis project Ga0206929, IMG submission 152929) | Enriched cells from forest soil in Barre Woods Harvard Forest LTER site, Petersham, Massachusetts, United States -... | ecosystem: Environmental > Terrestrial > Soil > Temperate forest >...
AGGGAATAAACTGATCACGGAAAATAACCGGCAGACTGAACGGAATTTACTGGAAGCTTTTACCCGTTACAGTTTTACATTACCCGGATTTACGGGTGAAGATGCCGAAGAAAAATTTGCTGATCCCTGGAAGGAATTAAAAGATGTTCTTTTCAATGAAAAAAGGGCAGGCGGCATAAAATTTAATTTTTTGCAGTTTCACAAATCCATCCATGAAGTTCGGGATCACTGGTCAACCGATACCTGGCGTGTGATCCGGGGAATGGAGGACGGATTGCAAAACGGCATTTCCCTTTCACATCACGGACAGCTGCAAATGATACATACACTGGATGGCCTGATAACGTCCATCGTAGCATTTATCGGATTAAACCGGGAGAGCATTTCCCGGGAGCAGGGTTGGATCATGCTGGATGCAGGCAGAAAAATTGAGCAAAGTCTTTTGGTGATCACCATGCTCAGAACGACACTGGTTAAAAAATTCAGTGAGCAGGTCGAATATAATCTCCAACAGTCGGTATTGATGAGTAATGAAGGCCTCGTTAACTACCGCTATAAATACAGAAGGCCTTTACAAAATCTGCTGGTCATCGATCTCCTGCTTTTTGATGCCAATAATCCCCGGTCTTTGATTTACCAGGTGGTACGGCTCAAATCTTATCTGCAGAATCTTCCGAAAAATAACCGTAGCCAGCCATTCACAGAATATGAACGATTGATCATAGAAGCGGATAATCTGCTGAGAAGGGCGGATAAAACGGAATTGGCGACGCCGGATAATGAAGGCTACGGCAGGCTGGAGTCATTCCTGATCAATCTATACAGCCTGCTCTCCGCTATTCCGGGTGTACTTTCCAAAGCGTTTTTCAAACATGAGTTGACACTAAAAACAATAGTTCTCCGGGAGACGCAATAAATGAAATATACCATCCAACATACGACAGCCTATACCTATCTCGAACCGGTTAGTTTATGCCATAATATTGCGCGGCTGGTGCCCCGTGATACCATCGGACAGATTTGTAAGAATACATCCATTCAAATAACACCAGAGCCCGACCGTATCAATGAATACCGGGATTTTTTTGGTAATAAAGTAATCTATTTCTCGATCGAAAAGGAACATTTTGAATTAACAGTTCAGGTGACTTCAGAAGTTGAACGAGAAATACCCGGCCAAATCAAATTGCATGTTTACCCCCGGATCGGGCTTGAGGATGTACGGCAGGAGTTGTCAAAACTGAAAGAGGATGCGGCGGATATAAATCAATACCTCTTCGAAACTCCGATGACGGCATGGAATGAAGAAGTATTAAACTATGCGCTTCAATCATTCAAAACAGGAAAATCGGTTTTTGAGGCTACAGAAAATCTGACAGAGCGCATTTATAAAGACTTTGAATATAAGCCGGGACATACCACGATTGCCACACCCTTGTCGGTCGTTATGCAGGAACGCAAGGGCGTTTGTCAGGATTTTGCACATCTTGCAATCGCCTGCCTTCGTTCCATTGGATTGCCAGCCAGATATGTAAGCGGCTATATAGAAACCATTTCACCTGAAGGCGTCGGGAAACTGATTGGCGCGGATGCTTCGCATGCATGGTTCAGTGCATATATACCGGAATTGGGGTGGACTGATTTTGATCCGACGAATAACTGCATGGTGTCGGATCAGCATATTACCATCGGGTGGGGAAGAGAATATTCGGATATTGCACCCATGGAAGGTATTATACTCAGCAGCGGTTCCCATGAATTGACGGTGTCGGTGGATGTGAAGCGCGAGCGCTGACTTAAATTTTTTTGAATATCTCCAAATCTCAGCATGAAACTATACACCTGCGGCAACTGTCACAGCCTGATATATTTTGAAAATAATATCTGCCTTCATTGCGGGTATGCGCTTGGCTTTGATGCAAACACACTTTCTCTGATTACGATCGTCGCTGAAGACAACCTGTTGTATTCAAATATTCAGAATAACCAGGATAAATTCCGTTATTGTAAAAATGCGGAGTATGGAACATGCAACTGGATTATTCATCCGGATATATCATCCGGTTTCTGCCAGGCCTGTGAGTTGAACCGGGTGATACCGGCGCTCACCAATGATGAAAATCTTAAAAGATGGAAGAATATTGAAATTGCCAAGCACCGGTTGGTTTATTCATTACTTCGTTTGCGCCTGCCCGTTAGTAAAAAGATTGATGAAGAAGAAACAGGCATCGCCTTTGATTTCCTGGCCGACACTTCTCCCAGGGAAAAAGTGATTACCGGTCATGACAAAGGTGTGATTACGCTGAATATTGATGAAGCGGATGAAGCTGCACGTGTCCGTCATAAAATGGATCTCGGTGAAAAATACAGAACCTTGTTAGGCCATTTTCGCCACGAAATTGGTCATTACTATTGGGAAGTCCTTATAAAAAATACGGATGCACTGGAAAAATACCGGCTACTCTTCGGGAATGAAGAAGCGGATTATACAGAAAGCCTCGAAATCTACTATAAGAATGGGGCTCCTTCCGATTGGATTGAACATTTTATCAGTCCTTATGCAACTTCCCATCCATGGGAGGACTGGGCAGAAACCTGGGCGCACTATCTGCACCTGATGGACACGCTCGAAACGGCATTTTCATTTGGTATTCGCATTCAACCTGATATGGTGCAGGATACAAAAGCCATTCAGGCAAGTATTCAGCAGGATCCCTACGACATGACAGACTTCAACCAAATCATCAAATGGTGGCTGCCGCTTACGTTTGCAGTGAATAGTCTGAATCGCAGCATGGGCCATTCTGATTTTTATCCCTTTGTCATTTCAGAACCCGTCGTTCACAAGCTTCAATTCATACACGAACTCTGTTTGAAAAATGCGGGACTGGGCAGATATCCCAGGTGGTAGGCTTTGGGCTTTAGGCTTTCCGGGGTATTTTCCTGAGATCAAGTGTATAGGGATAAGATTTATTCGTTTCCTCCGCGGGTGGATCACATAAAAAGGGCAACCGGTTTTGCTCGATATAATGCGCAACGGTTGCCAGGTAGGGTTCGGGCCGCAACACATCCTGTGTGTGAGAAGTATCACCGAAACGGCTTGCCCTTCTGGATTCTGCTTCATAGGCATTAACCGGGAAGGTATCGTAACTTCTGCCGCCGGGATGCGACACATAATAAGTACAGCCTCCAATGGAACGGTTATTCCAGCTGTCGACAATGTCAAAAACCAGCGGAGTATCCACGCCGATCGTTGGATGCAACGCAGACGGGGGCTGCCAGGCGCGGTACCGGATGCCGCAGACATATTCTTCCCGGATTCCCGTTTCTCTTAGTGGCACGCGGTTGCCGTTGCACAACAAAACATATCTGGACTTATTCAGTCCCATTAATTTAACCTGTACTCTTTCCAGCGAAGAATCTACAAACCGGGCTGTACCCGAACTGGACATTTCTTCACCCAGTACATGCCAGGGTTCAATGCCCATGCGGATTTCCATTTCAATTCCCGCAATCTTCACGGTTCCGTAATGCGGAAAACGGAATTCAAAAAAAGGTTCAAACCAACTCATACGGAAAGGATAACTGGCATCATTCAGATCATTTACGATGTCCTGGATATCCTGTCGTACATAATGCGGAAGCATAAATTTATCATGGAGTTCGGTACCCCATCTAACCAGATCGTGTTTGTAGGATTTGTTCCAGAATTTTGCAATCAGTCCGCGGATCAGGAGCATTTGTACAAGGCTCATTTGCTTATGCGGGGGCATATCGAAAGCACGCAACTCCAAAATGCCGAGACGGCCGGACGATGTGTCGGGAGAATATAGTTTATCAATGCAAAATTCCGAACGATGTGTATTCCCGGTTAAGTCTGATAACAGATGTCTGAAGATCCGGTCAACCAGGTAGAACGGAATAAAACCACCATCAGGAACCTGGCTAAAAGCAATCTCCATTTCGTATAATTTTTCGTCCCTCCCTTCATCGATGCGGGGCGCCTGGCTGGTGGGACCGATGAAAGCACTGGAGAACAGGTAGGAAAGACCCGGGTGATGTTGCCAGTAAGTAACCAGGCTCCGTAATAAATCAGGCCTGCGAAGCAATGGACTGTCGGACGGCCGGGCTCCACCGATGGTAATATGGTTTCCACCACCCGTTCCGGTATGCCTTCCGTCAAGCATAAATTTTTCTGTGCCGAGGCGGGACAGATATGCCTGCTCGTATAATGTATCCAGATTGTGAACCAGTTCCTTCCAATTCGATGAGGGATGAATATTGACTTCAATCACGCCCGGGTCCGGTGAGACCACCAATCTTTCCAAACGGTAATCCCTGGGTGGTTCATATCCTTCAATACGGATCGGCATATTTAATTTTACTGACGTGGCTTCGATGGAAGCTACCAGGTCAAGATAATGTTCCAGGTAATCCATTGGTGGGAGAAATATATAAATAACTCCGTCACGGGCTTCTACACATAAAGCGGTTTTAATTACCGGTACTTCAAACAATGGTTGGATATTTTCCTTTTCTGTTATTTTCTTTTTATCCTTTTCATCCGATAACTTTTCCTGGTATCTTATTTTTTGAACTTTCACCGGATGCTCATATACCAGGCCGTACCGGCTGCTAATCGTCTCGTGGAAATTTGCCAGCGCAGGTAGTTCTTCAAATAGGCTGCGTTCAACTCTTTGTGGCTCGTTATCTTTTGCGACGGCGGGTAATGAATCGAGTGGGAGGCGAAGGCCCATAGGTGAGTTACCGGGAATCAGGAAAAGATTATTCCGGTTCATCAGCCATTTGCAACTTTGCCATTTACCGTTATCGTAGTTCCATTTTAAAGGCAACGTAAAACCTGCCGGATCACCCAGTCCTTTATCCAGTAAATGGGCAAGTGTTCTTCGCTCAATGGAAGCTTTCAGATCGGTTTTCAGCGGATCTATATTAACAGGTAATTTCCCCTCCGTCCACAAAAAATAGAAAATGTCCTCGTAAGCCGCGCTCACATTTTCTGGGCTGACGGCCAGATGCCTGGCCAGTTCCTTGGTAAATCGTTCCGCATCGGAACATTTGTATTTATTATCCGTTTTTTCATTGGCAATCAGGCCGGGATTATTCCAGATGGGATAAAAATCCTTTCTCCAGAAGAGTCCGTATTGCCAGCGGGGCAGGGGCTCGCCGGGATACCATTTGCCTTGACCGAAATGAATCATTCCGTTGGGTCCGAATTGTGACCGTAACCTGAAAATTAATTCCTGTGCGCGTATCCGTTTTTCAGTGCCATCGGCCGCAGTATTCCATTGCGCAGATTCCATATCATCTATGGAAACAAAAGTGGGTTCCCCGCCCATGGTCAAACGCAGATCACCTTTTTGCAGGTCTTCATCTATTTTGTAGCCCGCTGCATTGATGGAAATCCATTGTTCTTCAGAATATGGCTTCGTCACTCTTGGATCTTCATGTATCCGGGTAACGGTATTTGAAAAGGAAAACACAGTTTCGCAGGGATCCGTTGCGCCGACTACGGGAGCAGCACTCACATAATCGGGTGTGCAGGCCAATGGGATATGACCTTCACTGGCAAATAACCCCGAAGTGGGATCCAGGCCGATCCATCCGGCTCCCGGTATATACACTTCGGTCCAGGCATGCAGATCAGTAAAATCATTTTCAGGTCCTGAAGGGCCATCAAGAGATTTTATATCCGCCGTCAGTTGGATGAGATATCCGGAAACAAAGCGGGCCGCCAAACCAAGTTTTCTGAAAATCTGAACCAGCAGCCACGCAGAATCGCGGCAGGAACCCAGTGCAAGCGATAACGTCTCTTCGCAGGTCTGCACGCCCGCTTCCATACGGATATTGTATTTTATATCCTGGTTGAGTTTTTGGTTGATAAGGACCAGGAAGTCGTTGATATTTGCTGAACCTCTGTCAACACCCTGCAGCCATTGATTCAGCAAGGGTCCGTCTTCTTTTATTTCGAGGTAAGGAATGAGCTCAGCTCTCAGTTGTTCTTTGTAGGCAAATGGAAATTTTTCTGCATATTCCTCAACAAAAAAATCAAATGGATTAATGACGGTCATATTGGCAATGACTTCCACTTCAACCCTCAGTTCATTTGTTTTTTCAGGAAAAACGACCCGCGCCTGATAATTTCCAAATGGGTCCTGCTGCCAGTTGATAAAATGTTCTTTCGGAAATATTTTAAATGAATAGGCTTCAATATGGGTGCGCGAATGAACGGCCGGTCTCAGCCGGAAAATATGAGGTGACAGGGAAACAAACCGGTCGTACTGGTAAGCTGTCTTATGATTAATTGCTACACGTATGGCCATATTGTAAAGTTGACGCAAGGAATAGCAAGACAATCGTTGTGACTATATTCGTCTAAGCCCTTTGAAGATAACTAATTTACCGATTTGGTAGAAATTAAGATTTCGGAAAATGATTGTGGCGTGGGATTTTGTATCTTTATGCGTCATCCCCGAAGTTTATTTTTTCTGTACGTCATGAAAATATTTTCTAAACCTTCTGTCCTCATCACTTTATTTTTTCTGTCATTTTTTTCCTGCAGAAAAGTCTACGATCCGCCTGCCATTAAAGCAAATAATCATTTTCTTGCTGTTGACGGGGTCATTCAAACCGGCATAAATGTTTCGACCGCTATTACCGTTTCCAGATCGCTCAATCTGGATGACTCCGTTCCAAATATTCCTGAATTAAATGCCCAGGTGGCTATTGTAAGCTCGAACGGAACTACGATTGGTTTGCATGATACCTCCGGAACCGGTGTATATGTGAGTCCGCTGATGACGCTGGATTCATCGGTGAACTATCAGGTGGCCATTACCACATCCGACGGAAATAAATTCATTTCAGATTTTGTTACACCTAAGTCTGCGCCGCCGGTTGACAGTCTTTCATGGGAAGTGGTGAATGATCCCGTAACCCTGCAGCAGGCTGTGAATGTATATGTGAATGCGCACGATCCCACAAACAAAACGCAGTATTACCGCTGGGATTATCTGGAAACTTATAAACACCTTTCTGTACTGGAAACACCCTGGGGAGAGGCGAACGGGATCATCTTTCCTTTAGATGTTGGATACAGCACACATTCCTGCTGGTCCACAAACCGCTCAAACAATATCCTGCTGGGTTCTTCAGTTAACCTCAGCCAGGACGTGATTGCACATGCTTTAATCGCAACGTACCAGCAAAACGATCCGAAACTGGATATCGGTAACAGCATTCTGGTTAGGCAATATCCGCTGACTGCGGAAGCATACAATTACTGGCTGACCGTTCAGAAAAATTCACAGACACTGGGCGGCCTGTTTGACTTGCAGCCTTCCCAGATTTCCGGCAATCTGCATTGTACTACCAATCCAAAAAATCCTGTACTTGGTTATATCTCTGCTTCATCCGTGCAGGAACTTAGAATTTATATCAGCAATCATAGTCTCACGGGCTGGAAATCGAATCCATTATATTCTTGTATACAGTATACCCTTCCCCTTGATCAGTTGAATCTGTCAATATATAATTATCCCGATACCGCTTATGGACCTTATCACTACGCCGGTGATTTAATAGTATTTCTGGTGGTCGCACCGAAAAGCTGCATGGATTGCCGCTACCAGGGTGGTGTTAATGTTAAACCTTCTTTCTGGCCCGCGTTTGATTAATAAATCCCGGATATTTTAGGGAAAATCAATATAACCTTCCGTCTATTTTACGGATAACTGCAAAATCTTCCTGAGACTTATTGATTTATTATGTTTTTTTCCATCTTACGGAAACGGGTAATTCATTATTACCGGATATCAATAAATAAATTCTTCCGGCTGCAAATACCCGTTTTGATTTCCTTTATCAGCGTGGTAGGTTTGTTAAAACATTTTCTTAACACTTAAACCTCACATTATGAAAAAGATTTGCTTTACTATTTTTTTAATAGTTTTTGTTTTGGCCGGTTTCAGCCAGACCGGAAAAAACAGCTGGCTTCTGGGCGGCAATATTCAATTTGCTTCGATTAGCGACAAATCAAACGGTCAGAGCAGTAATACAACCATTTTTATGATGAATCCAATGATCGGATATTTCCCAGTCAATAACCTGGCATTCATCCTGAATACGGATTTTGTCACGACCAGCGGCTATAACAACCTCAGCATTGGTCCATTGGTAAGATATTATTTCCCTGGTTCTGAATCTGTGAAATTTTTTACAGGAGCGGGTATAGCTTTTGGTTCAGGTACTGATTCACATAATACAACCTGGCAAATACAGGCCGGGCCTACTTTTTTTGTCGGCCGGAATGTGGCACTGGAACTGAACTTCAACTACCAGTCAACAAGCTACAAATACGGTGAACAAACTACAGGTTTGACTGAAGGCCAGTTTGGTATTGGACTTGGATTTATGGTTTATCTCGGAGGAAATAAAAATAAATGATCAGCCCTTAAAATTAGAATATCCGAACCCCGTTAACCCTTATCCTGTTTCTAAAGGCGGGCGTTACCGGTCAGCATCCTGCAGGCCGGTAATCCTGCCAACTATCCGACCCATGATTCTGATTTTCATGTACCTGTATTTAAATATCGAATCCGGTACGTCTTATTGATTTTTTTTCTGCAGATCCGAATCATTTTGGATTTCGGATCAGAATATTGATCACTTCAACCAGGATGAGAACGATGATAACCCATTCGAGTGTGGTGCTGTTCCGGTTCTGTAAAAGGTCTTTGAATAATTCCATGTTTTCTTTCACAATCCCCAACCCTTCCTGTATTGTCCGGAATCGTGCCTGCAGGTCAAATGTCTTTTTAAGTCCGATATCCAGTTTATTCAGGTTTTCATTCTCCCAGGTTTCTTCGGGAGAATCAAAAATATACAGGTTGGCTGAAATCCTGTTTTTGAGATTCAGCGTGCGTCCAATATACTTTTTTAATTTTATGCCACCCATGTTGATCTTTCCCTTTCTTTCCAGCAGCTGCGTATAATTATTGGTTTCTTCCAGGAGTGAATTCGTTTGCTGATTGTAATAGTCAAGTGCTACGCTTTGCGATACGTTAAGCATGATCAGGCGCAGCTCGTCGATGCTGGGAGAAGGGATTTCAATTTTATTATATCCATAATTGACAGCCGGAGATTCGGTTTCAATATCAAATTCATCGCTCAGGCGCTGGGTAAATAAATTTTTGCAATAGGGCGTGATCATTTGAAAAAAGGCGGCCATCTCTATTTCGGAATAACCCAAAAAACAGACGACGCCATATTTGAAAACGTAGAGATATTTCCGGTTTTCAATGACATAAAACAATTCGTCTGTATCAGCATAATGTATGGTTGCGGGGAATGATGATTTAAAAAGTTTTATGTCGATACCGTCTGCAAGCTGGAAGGAAATAACTTTTAAATTCATAAAGGGTTATTTGCATCCGTGCAAAGGTAGATTGAACTTCACAGAACTAAGAATTTGAAAGGACAGGTTCTTCCCATTCTCTTTTCAACATGGCGAACTGATATTCGCTTCCCCATTTTCCTTTGAAGAAAATATTTTCCAGGAAAAAACCTTCTTCGCGGAAATTTAAACTCCTTAACAGCTGGATGGAAGCAATGTTTTCTGCATCGACCGTTTCGACGACCGATGAATTTCTTTCACATGGAATAAAAAATTTAAAATACCTGATAATGTTTCTTTGGCATAGCCTTGTTTTTGATGCTGGTATGCAATCGTAATTCCAATTTCTGCAATCATGGGGTTTTGGTTTTGGAGTTTAATAGCACAATCACCCACGATCGCCTGATAATCCATAAGTTCTATTCCATACTGAACCCATTCGCCCGGCAAACCAAATATTTTATTTTTTTGATCAAGAATGAAGGTATGGGCCTCCTTTTTCGAGAAAGGTTCAAAACCCTGGAATTTTGCTATTTCCGGATTGGATCGATAATGATGAAAATCGTCCGGATCGCCTTCTTCCAGATTTCTAATTTTTAACCGCTTGGTTGTAAATAATTCTTTTTTCAACTTTTATTTTTAAAGAATCGATCAGTGTCCGATGAAGTTATAATTTTCAGAGAGTTCCCCGGTTGATGGCACGTCATAGTTCAACAACATTCGTAAATCTGTAAATGAAAATGGAGGATCAGTTTCTATTATTTTCTTCCGACCAGGTCTTTTTTGTAACGGGCAATGGGTGCAAAGGGCCCGTATTTATGTTGAACAGATGGAAAAGAATCCGGGAACGGTCCCTCCGGAACATCCGCAGGTTTTAACATTACATCAGGCCAGTCCTGTTTAAATTTTTTAACAGGTCGCGGCTGACTATTTACAAATGCGGCCAGATCCCATGCTTCTTCCGTACTCAGTTGTTCATTTATAAAACTGCTTCCATATGGCATATTGTCTTTAATAAAGCCTGAAAATTTCGTGAGCCGGTAAAGTCCCGCTGAACTATTATAACTGTGATCTCCCCACAGCGGCGGGTACAGAAAGCCGGATAACGAATCCGGTTTTCCTTCACCATTCAAGCCGTGACAAAGCTGGCATTTCTGAATATACAGTTGTTTCCCTATTTCTGGATCAGCAGATCTTTGGATATAGGCCAAAATTTCAAGACCTGTGCCCCGGGGTTTTTTACCCTTCCTGACATCTTTCCCCACCCAGCGTATATAAGCACTCATAGCTTTCATTTCCAGGCTGTTGCTGTCGGGGGCAGTTCCGTTCATGCTTCTTTCAAAACAATCCGTTATTCGCTGGTTGATGGTTTCGAAAGATCCGCGGCGTTCGCTAAACCGCGGAAAAACTGCGGCCACACTTCCAAAACTTCCTCCGAATGCTTTGGTACCTGCGTTCAGATGGCAGTTCTGGCAATTCATACCATTGGTGGCGTGACTTATTGACCCATGCGGACCAAAATAACTGGATGTCGCACTGATCAGTCTTTTACCGTAACGAATAAGTTTTCCGGAGTCATTCAGGGGAATAGAGTTTGAATCGGGCGCCGTCCACACGGGTTCTACTATTGAGACGGCACCCGATTGCAAATTTTTATCAACCGCATTTGAAGTTTTTTGTTCTCTCCAAACCCAGAACAATATTAAAAATACAAGGAGGGCAGAAACTACCAACCACCTACGTGACATAGGATGCGATTAAATATTCATTCGTAAGGAAACATCAAACATAGCAATAACCACAACCATGTTCCTGTGCCCGGCCCACGGCCCATACGCCCGACGGCATCGCGGGGATTCCCGGAAGCAGATTGTCAAGCCATTCTTTTTTTACCGTAGCGGCATCCTGTTTGGTTTGATCGGCGACCACAGCACTAAATACGGTTATCGCCATAGCACAGGCACAAAACATGATACCTTCTTTTTGAAGATCTGCGATCCCAAGCTGAACCGCACCAATGCCCGGTGCTGAATAATCATCTGGTTTGGGATTCCAGAATGGGTTTCTCAGAGCAGCCGCTTTTGTCTGCGGATCATTGACTTTAAACATCTCCCCGAATTTATACTTGGACCACATGTTGTCGTTCAGTGCGAATCCCACAGCGCTGTGACGCAAAACAACTACCGCAGTGCAATCCGTAGCTCCGGTTGCGGCATTTGTCATCATGTATATTTTAGGCCACGCAAAAGGAAATATTTCTTTTGGCTCGGTACAGTCAAACACAATCCGGTGTTTACCTTTTACTCCCTTGAACCATTCATCAGGGTCTGCTGCATTCCAGGTAAAAGCATGATGGCCATCGTCTGCTTTGGCCGGGTTGATCAGGGAAGCAACGCCCATCAAGGCAGCGGCGCCAGTGACCTTTCCGAGAAATTCCCGCCGGTTGGCCGGGTGTACGAATTTGTTCTTAGACATAAATAAAGTTTTAATGGTTAAACAGTCCCTTTAAAATTAAGTGACCATAAGCAAACCTAGTCTCCTACCTTGTAACTTTATTGGAAAAAAGTGACAAAATTCAAACCTGCATCATTCTTTCATCGCCTGTTTTCAACGAGAAATATGCCTGTGGCAAGCCCCCGGTTAAGGATTTGAATTCGTTGATGAAGTGGCTTTGATCATAGTACCCGAAAACATCCGCCAGTTGCCGCCATTTTACATTCAGGTTGGTTTCAATAAACCGGATCACGCCATTAAAACGAACCAGACGGGAAAACGATTTCGGAAGCAAGCCGATCTGTTCCAGAAAATGCCTTTCCAATGTGCGTTTTGTAGTAAATGTCGCGTGTTCTAATTCCCGAAGGGAAATATTGCCGTTGTATTGCTCTATCAGCCGGATGGCATGGTCAATATTACGATCTGTCTTTTTAGGAGTTTGAAGATTTTCAATCAGCCAGTCGTCCATCAGTTCAATTTTTCCTGAAAGGGGCCTTTCCCTTAACAAATCCCCAATTTCAAATACCCTTTTACCGAGAAATTCCACTGCATTCCGGGTCCGGTTATTAAAGTTGTGAGCAGGGAGACGGAAGATTTTATATAATCCTCCGGGTTTGAACTGAACCATCATCTTCCTCATGCCCGAACACATTCTCACACGGCGGATAGCATCATTCGGACCGACAATATAATTTGGGGCGCAGAATTCTGAATATTTACAATCATAAATTGTATTTCCGGAATCTAGTCCGAATACCAGTCTTTGTGTGGTATTGGGAAGAAGACTGCTTTCTATGAAGCCGAATTCGGGCCGATCGACCGATACGAGCAGATAGGAATCAACATATTGCCGGAGCAATGGATGAGGGTTAAAAGCGTGAACATGAAACATATTCCCTTTTTTTAAAAGGTATGAGGAAATTTTTTCGTGCTCATGGTGGCGGTAGAACCATGAAGCTACCATTTTAGGAAGAACCAACGTTCGTTAAAGAATAATAATTTTTCAATCATTCATAAAACACTGATTAACTTGTTGTAATCTGTTCACCTGAAATTGCTTTTTATGAAAAAAGATGTTTGGATGATCCTTACCGGTACAATCCTGTGCTCGTTTTCCCTGGCTCAGGTGCCCGTAAGTAAAGAACCCCGTCACCATGATATTTTTGAAAATGGCCATGTCCGTATCCTGGACGTCCATATCCCGCCTGGAGATACCTCAATGATCCATATTCATGCGACTCCTTCCGTTTTTTTGATTCTTACAAACACGGTAAAAGTTGGTTCACAGGTAATCAGCGAGGAAAAACGGGCGAAATTAAACACCACGGAAGATGAAAATGTCTGGTTCGAGGGCTTTTACAAACAACCCCGGATTCATCGCGTTTGGAACAGCGATACAACCGAGTATCATGTGATGGATATTGAACTTACCAACAAAAATTATATAGCGATTGACCCGCCCCTCCAACAGGCAGGGTTTACCCTTTTATTTGATGAGAAACCCGTGCGAGGTTATCGCGTAAATCCGGGACCGTCCGTGAAAATATCCTTACCTGCGCGTAAGGCAGATATACTGATTGTCTGCTTATCGGACTCAGCGGATCCGGTACAGATAAATGAAAAATCGTTCAACAAAAAAGGAGACTGGCTATATATAAAATCCGGCAATACCATCCTGATAAAAGGTGCAGGGACATCCAAAACAGCATTTGGATTTTTCGAGTTGAGATAATTTGTCTATGGACTAAATTTTATGTACGCGGATATTCCTGTACCAAACTTCTTCTCCATGATCCTGCAAGGCAAAATGACCGGAATGAAAACTGCCAAAACCAGGCATGTCCTTAAATTTACTGTCAGCAATCAATTTCCTCCAGGCATCATCCCAGATACCAGTGGAGATAATATGGACATTATTTAAATATAAATCCAGTCTTCCCTGATAGCTGATGATTTCTACCTGGTTCCATTGCAGTGCGGGATTAGCCGACATCCTTTTCGAGGCTATTAAATCGTAAATATCCCCGGCTTCGTGTTTAAAACTATGCGCATCCTCGTTACTATCCGGATCGCAAACCTGCATCTCGGGCCCCGTATACCAGGTCTCTTTGTACTTCACGGTATCTTCCTGTACAAAGATCATAATGCCGCTGTTTGCTTTTTTTGCAATTTTCCATTCCAGTTTGAGATCAAAATTGCCGAACTCATCATTGCTGGTCAGATCTCCGCCACCCGATGTCTGATATCCGTTTTTAGCACCCGGTTGTAAATGAATGGAACCACTGTCGATATTCCAGGCCTTGCCGGCTTCTTTTTTTCCATAGGTATGCCAGCCGTTAAGAGAACTCCCGTCAAATAAGGTAATCCAGCCGCTGTCAGGCATTACAGGCGGAGCTTTCACGACAAATGAAGAATCGATTCCATTGTTATGATGTCCTTTCAATCTGCAGGATGCAATCGTGAAAAAGCAAATACAAAAAGCCAGCGTAATTTTCAAGTCAAAATTTATTTTATAAATGTAAAATGAATTTACGGTACCGGAACCTTGCATAAAGTAAGTAATTTTAGTGATATCTCATGCTGTTATTCAAGGATAAAAATTCATTGCAAAATTTTTCTGTTTCCAGTCAATTGGAATGGCTTGAAACCAATGGTCTCGGCGGGTGGTCGGGATGCAGCCTCTCTGGCTGCAATACACGTCGCTATCATGGCCTGCTTATGGCAGCAGTAAAGCCACCTGCTGAAAGAATGCTACTGGTTTCAAAACTGGACGAGACGATTTTACAAAACGGCAACAAATATGAGTTGTCAAGTAATGACTACGGAGATGTCATTCATCCGAAGGGATTTCAATTCCTGACTTCTTTCAGAAAGGACTTTTTTCCGGAGTGGATTTTTGAGGTCGCCGGGATCCGTCTGCGGAAAACCATCACGATGATTTTTGGGGAGAATACCACGCTGATCCGCTATGAAGTTTTAAACGCGGACAAGCCTTTTACCCTTCAGCTTCTGCCACTGATTGCGGCAAGGGGGTATCACAATTTGCAACATGCATACAATAATATATTCTGGAATACCGAATTTCAAAGCGGCGTCTTCCATAATCAGCCATTCGATGGGGCGCCGGATATTTATATTTCCGTTCCCGGATCTATTTACCAATCCGTGAATGAATGGTATTATAAATTTAATTACCTCCAGGAAAAATACCGTGGCCTGGATTATGAAGAGGATCTTTTCAATCATGGATTTTTCCAGGTGAACCTAAAAGACGGGGACGCACTCCACATTATTATTTCAACAGAAAATCCCGCCGGCAGAAATCCGGATACATTGTTCGAAAAGGAAAAGAACCGCAAAATCTCCCTGCTGATGGGCGTACCCGGCGACCTGCTCCGTCAACTGGTATTGGCGGCTGATCAGTTCATTGTAAAAAGGGATGTTTCGGGTGGTAAGGACGGGAATCAGCCGGTTGCTTTGAAAACAGTCATCGCAGGTTATCACTGGTTCACAGACTGGAGTCGCGACACCATGATTTCTTTGCCCGGCCTTTGTTTGCAGACGGGCCGTTTCGAAGATGCAAAAAAAATCTTAGCTGTTTTTGCAAAATCAATGAGTCAGGGCATGTTGCCTAATCGTTTTCAGGACAATATCGAGCCACCTGAATATAATAATGTGGACGGAACGCTCTGGTATTTTAATGCGGTCTATAGTTATTTGCTGAAAACAAACGACCGGGATTTTATTCTGAATGAAATTCTACCTGTACTCAAAAATATTATTGAATGGCATTTTAAAGGGACCCGGTATAATATTCATGTCGATAGCGATGGTTTATTGTATGCCGGGGAACCCGGTCAGCAGCTTACTTGGATGGATGCACGCATCGGAAACTGGGTTGTTACACCACGCATGGGGAAACCGGTGGAAATAGAAGCCCTGTGGTATAATGCATTGAAAATATTTGAATACCTGCTCACATTAAATGGAGAGACAGATACCGCCGAAAATATTGCGAAGAAATCTCAGCAGGCTAAAAAAAGTTTTGATGAGAAATTCTGGTATCCCAAAGGCAATTATCTCTATGATGCGATTGATGAAACGGGCAAGCCGGACTCGACCCTCCGTCCTAACCAGATATTTGCAATAAGCCTTCCTTTTCATCTGGTTGATGGAGACAAGGCAAAAGCAGTCATGGATGTTGTACGATCCAAATTATACAGCCCTGTCGGCCTCAGATCACTTTCTCCGGATGATCCGGAATATAAAGGATTTTATGCAGGCAATGCATTCATGCGCGATGCCGCGTATCACCAGGGAACAATATGGAGCTGGCTACTGGGTCCTTTTGTGGATGCGGGCATGAAATCCATGGGCGATGTATTTAAGAAAGAAGCGGTTTCCATCATTGAACTCTTCAGTGGTCATATAAATGAAGGATGTATCGGAACGATTTCAGAAATTTTTGATGGAGATCCGCCATTTCATCCG
>Ga0206929_1146_pt2 | contig 16271 bp, 12 predicted proteins | sample Alteio_BWOrgHeat_19_FD_152929 | JGI IMG/M metagenome (GOLD analysis project Ga0206929, IMG submission 152929) | Enriched cells from forest soil in Barre Woods Harvard Forest LTER site, Petersham, Massachusetts, United States -... | ecosystem: Environmental > Terrestrial > Soil > Temperate forest >...
AGGCAGATTCTTAACACGGATCGGGAATTCAAAATTCTTTCCGTTTGCAGTTACTACTATCTTGGACATTCCTGGAGTAGTAGCACGTGCAACATAATGGTCACCTGTAGATTTCACCAGTGAAGCACCGGGACTTGCAAAGTTTACATGCACTTTTTCAGCTCCTACGCTACCTCCTGAGATAGTCATGGGATTATCAACACCAATGTACACAACGTTCATCTTTTCAAGGAATATGGAAGCTCCGGAAGGCATACCCACTGTATACTTAATCACTTTTGGAATGGTAGCTTCAGTACCATCTGGTTTAGTATACTTGATATTTACTGTAACTGTGTGTTCACCGGCACCTTCCACTTTTGTTTTGTAATCGGCAACTCCATCAGTATTTAAAGTCTGGTGTGCGCCATTAATGGAGATATCAGGTTTTGCAGCTGCGCTGAACGCGCCAATACCAGCCTGTATTTCCAGTTCATCACCGGGCATCAGGTAAGTGGCGTTTGTTCCTGCAAATGCTTCAAATTGGTTATATACGACTTTTACAGATCCGATTTGCTTGTAGCAATAGTCAACCATCTGGGCTTCAGAATTCTTTACGTCATTCTGGAATTTACTCAGAATGGTGATCGCAGCAATCGTCGGTGTCATGTGAAAATAATTGGTTACCCAGTCTTTCACATCATCACCGGATTTTGCAGCACCGGTTTGTGACTGTGGAACCGTAAGATCCAGTGGAAGTTGTTTTTCAAAATCTGCCTGTGCTTTTGCAACTTCCTTCTGTAGAACAGGGTTTTTTGCAATATCAGGAGCGTTTGGATTCAATACAGCCAGCATCTGCTTCTTGTATTCAGTCAGAGAATCATATAATATTTTACCCTTGCCATCCTTATCAAAGACGCGGGTGGCCGCATCCAGGTTAGCATCGTTGAATTTTTCCTTTCCGTCTTTATCTATCTCATACTGTGATTCCAGTTTAAGCAGATGTTTCATACCGTCGATGGTACTATACATGGCAGCTGAAATACTCTGCATCTGCCTCGCTTTAGGAGCCCATATAGCAGCATTTTCTTTTGTCTGAGGGTCATTCAGTGCTTTATCAAAGGCACCATAGGTCAGGTTATTCTTGCCGGTTACAACGTCGTTGGAAGTTGTGATACTGTGGTTTACGGTCTTAAAGGCATTCAGAATCTCAGCAGATACATTCAGTGCCAGCAATGCTGTAAGCACCAAATACATCATATTGATCATCTTCTGCCTGGGCTCTTTAGGTAAGGACATGAGCGGGAGAATTTAATGTGTTAACAAAGGTTTTTCAGGTTATTAGTCCCGATAATTAAATATTGGATTACTGTCTACCTTGCATTGCGCTCAGCATATTACCATATACATGGTTCAGGTTTCCGAGGTTCTTCGCAAGTAAAGCAACCTGTTCCTGTGTTTTCTTCGCATCAGCGATACTTCCGTTCATGGCTTCAGATGCCTGGGCCAGGTTGGAGTAGAAGCTGTTCATAGCTTTCAAGTGATTGTTGCTGTCCTGCAGTTCGAGCTCATACAGGGTATTCAGGGAACCAAGATTCTTGGTCAGTACCTGCACCTGTCCGTGAAACTGTTTAGTGCTTTCAGCAGCATTATTAAAAGTAGTAATGGTTGCAGTTGCACCCTGGTAGGCAGTCTTCATGCCATCCAGTGCAATAGATGCTTCCTTAGTTTTATTTGTATAATCAGTGGTCGCAGCAAGTGCACCTGATACATCGCTTATTTTATCTACTGTCGTGCCGAATTTCTTAAAACCATCGCTCAGCTTGGCAAGGTTGGTTGGTGTGATGTCAGCTTCCTGCATCATTTTGTCCATCTGCTGTAAAGAGGGGTTACCTGCACCTGCGCCTGCCAGTTTTGGAAGAGCTTCTGCCAGTGCATGCATTTCACCACCTGGAGGCGGTAAGAAGGCATACACAATAAATATTAATGCTTCTGTAAGCAGACCTGCTGTAAGGAAGAAGTCAGCCAACCGTTGGTGGGTGATTTTCTGCCATGCACCAAAGATTACTACGGCTGCACCAACGCAGACGATGATGTTTACGAGCTTTTCGGTCGATTTTGAAACTCCGGCTGACATAATTTTAAGTTTTTTAGTTTTTAATAGGTGTTGTAAGGGGCCGCGGAGACAATGTCCCCGCTGGTCGTTTAATCAAACGTTGTTTATTTTAAAAAATTTTATCTTTTTTGATAAATATCAATTAACCATTGACAATTGACAATTAACACTTGACAATTGATGATTATCTCTTGGCCAGTGAAGACGGCAGATCAATCACGCAACGGAAACCGATGTATGATTTAGCAGTATCCTGGTACTCGTATGTTCTTGTACTGGTCTGCAGGAAATAACCCACATCTTTCCAGCTGCCGCCGCGAATCACTTTACGTTTCATACGCGGAGGATCGGAATCCTTTGCATTGTAACGAATGTCCGGGTTCATATCATGCTGGAAGTTGTAAGCTCCTTCGTAGTAGACAGATGAAGTCCATTCTGCAACGTTTCCTGCCATGCAATACAGACCAAAATCATTGGGCCAGTAAGCATCGGCGCGGGCAGTGTAGAATGCGCCATCTTCAGGATAGTTACCGCGACCTGGTTTGAAGTTCGCAAGGAGACAGCCTTTCTTGTTCCTCAGGTAATAGTTACCCCATGGGAACATAGATTGTGAACGTCCGCCACGGGCTGCATATTCCCACTCAGCTTCTGTAGGTAAACGGAAAGGGCTTTCGTTTGCCTTTCTCGTTTTATCGAGATAAGAATTCAGGTATTGGGTTCTCCATTCGCAAAACACTGTTGCCTGGTTCCAGTTAACCCCAACCACCGGATAATTTCCGAAGGCAGGATGGGAGAAATATCTTTTAGTCATCGGTTCATTGTAAGAATAAGAGAAGTCCCTTACCCATACAAGTGTATCCGGATAGATGGGAACATTTTTCTTAACGATGAATTGCGAACGCACTTTTCCTTCATTGACTTTTTTAGCAGCCTCTTTCAGGTCAAATGTTTCTGAATGGAAAATAAGTTTGGAAGGATCGATTTCCTTTTTGCCGAAAATTCTGTTTTCTGGCGTCAGGATCAACTGGTCAATTTTTTCGATTGTGGCTTTATCACCCCATTTTATGGTCTGGGTCTTCTTCCAGTCAATCTGGAACTTACCGTCTACTTCCTTACCATATTGCATAAGTGTTGCTGCGGTTGAGTCCCGCACCCAGTTTACAAACTGGCGGTATTCATTGTTGGTAATTTCAGTCGCGTCCATCCAGAATCCATTAATAGATACCTGTTTGTTACGGGCTGTATACGCGTAATTTACGTCTTCGTCGCTTGGACCCATGTGGAAGGTTCCAGGTGGTATATACACCATTCCGGGAGGCTTAGCCAGGTTGTACCTGCTGGCCGGGGCAGCGCCATGCAATTGTCCGTCGTCGGGTAATCCTTTGCCGGAATTACCAAGTTTACTACAACTTGACAGGCCCACAGCCATGCCAAGTGTCAACAGAATGGACAGGTTTTTCATTTTCATTTTATTAAAGGGTATTGGACAAAAATAGTCTTTTGAGAAAATCTCCTTAGAATATCTTTCATCACAAGTATAAAATTTATTTTTTAAAAGTCAAAGTTTTGCCAACAAGTTTATAAACGGCTGAAAGGTCCGTCTTATTGTTAATTCTGCTTGTTTCAAAGGGTTTTTTAAGAGTTTTTTATGAGGCGGATCAGGTCAGAGACTTCTTTTACAGGCTGTTGACATGAATAATCCCGGCATAGGAAAAACTGGGACTGTCCCGCAACGGGTTTATTTCTCAAAATGGGAAGCTCTGGATGGTTGACGGAGGATATTTGATGGCTAACGGAGGATATTTGAAAAACCCTGTTCGGGATTGCTTTCTCTAAAAATTCTTTATGTTTTTCTACTGAATAGGTACCAGCCAGCACGATCTCATATAGTGGATACGTGAAGGCATTTATCAAAGTTGCCCAAATAGCAAAAGATCCCGGATATCGTTTTATAACATCTTTTAACCCTGCCGCATTGCCCGCCGCCCGCTGTTTCCATTCATTTACATCAAAAACAGTTCCCAGATACAACAAATTTAAAGCCATTACCGCATTCCCGGAAGGAGTAGCGCCATCATATATATCCCGTTTCCTTACAATTACATCGTTTTGAACCGCATGCGTATAAAAAAAATATCCCGTGTCCTCCTCACTGAAATTTTCGATCACCCATTGGGTGAGCGTTCTGGCGCGTATCAGAAAGTCAGCTTCGCCCGTCACTTCCTGTAATTGAATATAAGATTCAATCAGGAATGCATAGTCGTCCAAAAAAGCTGGAATATTCTGTTTGTCACCGCCTGTTTCAGGCTGATCCGTTCCTATGGCTTCTTTCGTTTCGTTCTCCGCGGTATTTTTATAGGAATGAACAAAAAAATGTGCGCCTTCGCCTCTCATTTTTTCCTCCAGGAAAGCTATGTTTTTTAAGGCCAGAGACCTGTATCGCTCATCACCCAACGCTGCATACGCTTTACAACAGGCCGTGATCATCAGTGCATTCCAACCCAGCAGTATTTTGTCATCCAGTCTGGGCCTGATCCGCTCACTTCTTCGCTCCAACATCTTTCTCTTCCATTCAACCAGTTTCGGGTCATTTTCCCATAATCCCTGGCTTTTTACGGCCATCCCGCTCAATTTCGGATCTTTTTCGTTAAAAAAAACAATTTTCGGATTTTTTATTCTTAAGATATTTTTGCCCTCCCAGTTACCCCTTTCACTGACATCATACAGTGAACAAAATTCCTCCCCGTCTGGTCCCAAAACGCCTAAAATTTCATTTTTTTGCCATATGTAATATTTGCCCTCTTCTTCTTCGCTATCTGCATCAAGCGCCGAATAAAACGCGCCTTTTTCTGAATATAAATCATTTTGGATAAAATCCATGGTTTCCCGGATCGCCCTGGAATAATGGGGTTTTTGGGTCAGCTGGAAGGCCTCGCTCATGACGATAATAAGCAGGGCATTATCATATAACATTTTCTCAAAGTGCGGCGCAAGCCACTCCTCGTCCGTCGAATACCGGGCAAAACCACCGGCCAGCTGGTCATAAATGCCCCCATAAATCATTTTATCCAGCGAAAGACAGGCCTGTTCCAGAGATTTCTCATCTCCGGTATAATAATAGTGTTGAAGCAGGAACCGGATTGAAAAGGTCTGTGGAAATTTAGGCGCGGCACCAAAACCCCCGTTTTTTCGGTCGGCCGTCTGCATGAGTTGTTCCTGTATGGTCTGAATGTCTTCCTGGGGAAAAACCTGTTCTCCTGCCGGAACCCGGGTCCCGAAAACAGACCCGGCGATATGGCGGGTCAGGTTATCAGCCTGTTCTTCGATTTCTTTCCTTTTTTCTTTGAAAGCAGTAGATATGCTTTGTAAGACCGACTTCCAGGACGCACGGTTATGCAGATTCACCGGCGGGAAATACGTGCCTCCATAAAACGGTTTTCCTTCAGGTGTGAGAAATACATTTAGCGGCCATCCGCCATTGCCCGCAATAGCCTGAACTGCATCCATATAGATCTGGTCAAGGTCGGGTCTTTCCTCCCGGTCTATCTTGATATTTACAAAAAGGCGATTCATGATTTCTGCCGTTTCAGGATCCTCAAAGCTTTCCCTTTCCATAACGTGACACCAGTGACAGGCGGAATAACCAATGCTCACCAGCATGGGTTTGTCCTCATCTCTGGATTTCTGAATGGCCTCATCTCCCCATGGAAACCAGTCCACGGGATTCTGTGCATGCTGAAGAAGATATGGACTTGACTCTTTGGCTAATCGGTTTGGCAAAGGGAGAATTTTTATAGATACGTAGAAATGCGTCACCAACACGTGATATAAACAAGTATCATTATTGACATTTCCTTTACATAATCTTTGCGGGTTCTTTGCCCTGTTTGCGAAGAAATAGCGAACAATATGCGAAGGATATGCGAACAAACCTGTTCTTTCAGCAGATCAACGTCCGATTTTAATCTTAAAATGTACGCGAATCTGAAGCAAATTTCGGGCTAATGTTTATATAGCCGCTAGCCGGTCGTTCTGTGTCGGTTTAAAGTCGTTTTTTGGCGGCCAGGTATTTCTCCAGCGCAGAAACCATACTGGGGGCGGCTGGTTCGGGCGCTTTGATTTCAAGCACCAGTCCGGCTTCTTCGGCGGCCCGTGTCGTATTGGTCCCGAATGCACCAATCAACGTTCCATTTTGTTTGAAATGAGGGAAATTATCGAATAAGCTCTTCACACCACTGGGCGTGAAAAAACAAATGATGTCAAATGTATTCGGACTGAATGTTTCACGGATATCATTGCTGATGGTGCGGTACATATAAGGTGTAGCGAATTCACAATGATTACTCTTGAGCCAGTTTACGATCTCATTATCCTGCTGAAATTCGGAAGTGGGATACAAAAATTTCTCGTTCTCCTTATGTTTGTTGATTACATCCAGCATGCTTTTATTGGTTCCGTCTGAACCATAAAAAACTTTTCGCTTTCGATACAGGATAAATTTTTGAAGATAGAGAGCGACCGCCTCCGTGATACAGAAATACTTGGTATCCTGTGATATATTGATTTTCATTTCTTCGGCCGTCCGAAAGAAGTGATCGATCGCATGGCGACTCGTAAAAATCACAGCGGTATAAATTCCGATTTCTACTTTCTGACGCCTGAAATCCTTTGAAGGAATTCCTTCCAGCCTGATAAAGGGCAGAAAACTCATTTCCACATCATGCCTTCTTGCAAGATCAAAATATGGAGACTTATCAGATTCCGGCCGGGGTTGGGTGATTAAAATCTTTTTTACAGCAGTCTCAGACATCACGGCAATATCCTTTTTATCCCTATTTTTAATCAATGTATAATATATTAAGAAAAATGCGTCCGCAAAATTAATAAGCTTTTTCCAAATAAGTAACTAACACTTTGTAAATCAACAGCAGAGGAGCTATTTCGAAAGCGCAAAGGTAAAGAATAAAGTGTAAACCACTGATTTTTATTTCTTTGTGCAGGATTGAAAAACTACCCAGGAACCGGTATACATAGAATACGCAGATCATAATAATGGAAAGGGTAATCGCAATTTCAGAAATGGTGTGTCCTGAAAAGGATATCAGGACCAGGAAAGGCAGCAGGAAAATGCCGATGATCTTGTTCGTCATAAATACCACAAAGAGGTAGGTCTCCGCGGTTCGGCTGATATTAAAGATCCAGCCGGTCGTCTTTATCAGCAGATATTTCAAAAGGTATAAAACGGCCAGCAACACAACACAATATATGGAGTATATCCAAAAGTCATCCGGGTTGCCATATCTATAAAAACGAAGGAGAAAAGCGCCATACAAACCGGCTGAAATCACAAATAAAATGTTGAGCAAAAGGGATGGAAAAGGAGATTGCAAAACCTGCTCCCGCAATTGTTGTTGGCGCATCGAGGCCCTGAAAAAAAGTGTCAGCAGATTAGCCAGGTATTTACCGAAAAATAATTTGATAACAGCAAAATAAAATAACATCAGCATCAGCAAATAAAACATCGTGTCATAGGATTCCCTTTCAAATTTTTCTGATCGCATATGAACTGCCTCGCCAAAGAAATTGAAGAAGGGCTGGGACCTCAAAAGGTCGGGCCAGCTAATGGGCAGGTGACTATGGTCTGCTGGTTTTTTTGCACTGAAGCGCAAAGTATCTGTGTGAAACACAACTATTGTATCAACGAAGTTTCTCGCCGGTTTTCTCACAAAGGGTTTCAAAATAACCGTGTCATTCTGCACAGCCTTTGCCGGAATCGTATCTGACAATTTGCTGGAATCGGGCGTCGACTGCGATTTCACCATATTTATCTGAAATAAAATACAGATAAACAGTATGGTTCTCCTTCCAAATGAATAATAATTTAAAAACCTGTTTTTTACAGCTGGCGCCATCGTCTGCTCAATACCGCATTGACGGAATAAAATGGTTATGTAAATCGGGGTTGAGCCTTTCATCGGATGTTCAGCGTTCATTATTCTGCATTCAACGCAAAGATTTGTGATTCAATGCGGATCTTCTAAAAAAAGTTTACATAACCCAAATGAATCTTTGCCTGGCCGAATTCAAACGGACTGCTGCCTGTTTTTCCTACGGCATACGACATATTAAAAATGCCTGCCTTCGTTTCGAATGCCAACCCTAGTCCAACACCCATATAAAGACTGTTGCTGGCATAACCCGGCACATCATTTTTTGCCCAGCCACCATCAATGAAACTAAAAAGAAATGAATTCATTCCGATCAGATACCGGTATTCCAGGCTGGTCACGGTGTATTCTGATGCAAGGATACTCTCTTCATCAAACCCCCGCAATAATTTATATCCACCGATCTGGAATAATTCATTCCGGAAAATTTTCGGACTCTGATACCACGCTGCATTCAGAGCGAATCGAATAGTGGAGGTGTGGCCCAATTGAAAATAATGTGCTCCTGCCAGGTTAAGCCTGAATTGGTAAGAGGAGGTTTTGACCGTATCATACAATGTCCCATAATCAAAGGACGGATCATTCTCATCCTTGAGTTGCAGGATTTCACTGTTCCTTTTCAATCTTTTTGTTCCTGCGGATCCAATAAAATAAATTTCATTCCCACGTACAGCATTAAAACGATAATTGGTATTATTAAATTCATACGTCATACCCAGACTCAATGAACTCACATCCGCCACTTCAGGTAACTGGCGTGTGGCAATGATCTGCGCAGTGTCAATAGTAAGTACAGTACATCCGGTGGTTTGTATAAAAACCGAAGCCTTACGGTTCATCGAAGCGTTATACTGAATGCCCAGCATTCCATCTGTGTTGATATAGGAAGAGTCTTTTTTATACAGTGAAAAAGCGAGGTTAACACCATAGGGCGAATGAAATAAATAAGGCTGTTGAAAGTTTACATTTAACCGCGGTGATTTTTGTTGTAATTGCTGCCAGTCGAGTCCAAGACTTTCCCCGTTGCCGAAAGGATTCCTGAGTACCACCGTTGCCTGACCGGTCACAAGCAGTTTGGAACTTTCCTGATCCGCGCTGTTTGGCATGAATCCGATCAATGCATCAATCTGACTGCTTTTTTTCGGTTTCAGATACAAATTTAAAATCGAACCCGTGCCGAGCATATTTACATTCCACGGCCTTTCTTCCTGTACAAAAGGAAGTTCCAGTATGCGCTTGCTGATAGAAAGTAAACGATCTTTTTTGTATATGCTTCCTTCCGGAATACCAAGATATCTTTCCATGAAATCAACTGAAATTTTTGCCGTACCATTGATATGTATGCTGTCGATTTTATAGAGAGGTCCCTTTTGAACATCGAGTACAGCCTGGATTGCACCATGATTTATCTGCACAGAATCCAGAGAAATTTTTGCAAATGGATACCCGTTATTTTCGAGCCAGTTGAGCAATACGAATTCCTCAGATTGGAATTGTTCCAGGGTAGCCGGTTTGCCAACCAGTTTTCTGGAACTCCAGCCGGCCTCTTCTAATATCGTGGCATCTGTTTGCCTTGTCCTGATGACAGACCATGTGAATTTTTCGCCAATATAGAGTTGTAGAAAAGCCGCCGCGGAATCCATTTGTATGCTGTCGATGGATGCCGCGGTAAATCCTTTGTTTCTCAAAATATCTGTGAGCTTGTAGATATATTCAGTACATAAAGCGCGGTCCTTAAAGTTACTGGGTATTCCCAGTGCATTTGCTTTCAGCACTGAGTCTGGCGAGCTGATCCTGACATGTAATGCGTACTGGGCAGAAACCTGAGGGACGGAAACAATCAGCAACAGGAGGATCAGTCCATATAATCTTAATTTTGCCATTCGCTCAATTCGCATTCGTAATTCCATAAAATTAGCCAATCCAATGGCAGGCATCTATATTCATATTCCTTTTTGCAAACAGGCCTGCACCTATTGTAACTTTCATTTCTCCACCAATCTCGACCTGCAGAACGATTTTACAGCCGCTTTATTGAAAGAAATAGCATTGCGCAGGACATATATTCAGGGAGAAACAATAGAAACAATTTATTTTGGCGGGGGCACTCCTTCCCTGCTTTCTTCAGAGGCCATTCATACGATACTGGACTCTGTGCGCAGTCATTTCGTAATCGGTCACAATCCTGAAATCACACTGGAAACGAATCCGGATGACATTCATTTGAACCATCTGTATACATGGCGAGAAGCCGGTATCAATCGGCTGAGTATTGGCGTTCAGTCATTTTTTTCTGAAGATCTGATGTGGATGAACCGTGCGCATAATGAGGAACAGGCTGTTCAGGCAGTGCAGGACTCCAAAAGAGCAGGTTTCGATAACTTCAGCCTTGACCTGATCTACGGAGCCCCCGGTTTGACGGATGAAAAATGGGATTTTAATCTGCAAAAGGCAATTTCGCTGGAACCTGCGCATATTTCCTGTTATGCCTTGACCGTAGAGCCGAAAACGGCGCTTCACAACATGATCAAAACGAAAAAGAGCGTTCCGGTGGATCCGGAGAAGCAGGCAAGCCAGTTTTTAACTGGTATTCAGAAGCTGGAGTCGGCTGGTTTTGAGCATTATGAAATCTCCAGCTTTGCCAGGACGGGTAAGCGGAGCCGGCATAACAGCTCATACTGGCAATCCAAAAAATATCTGGGTCTGGGCCCCTCGGCCCATTCGTTTAACGGGATCAGCCGGCAGTGGAATATTTCCAACAATGCTCTGTATATCAAATCCCTGATGGCGGGTGAACGTAGTTTTGAATCGGAGAATTTGTTGCCGAAAGATCTCCTCAATGAATATATCATGACCTCCCTGCGAACCACAGAAGGGCTGGATCTGCGACATGTTACGGAACATTTTGGTACTCAGAAGGGAAACCTGCTCGAAAACAATGCATCCGTATATATACATTCAAACCAGATGGAGAAAAAGCACGAAAAACTGGTATTGACCCGAAACGGCAAATTATTCGCTGACGGTATTGCGGCGGCTTTGTTCTTTGATTGAAGGGCGGAACTTTTTTGGTTGGCGGTTGGCGGTTGGCGGTTGACTGTTGGCGGTTGACGGTTGACTGTTGGCGGTTGACGGTTGACTGTTGGCGGTTGACGGTTGACTGTTGGCGGTTGACGGTTGACAGAAACTTTAAGCTTTGCGTTAGGCGTTAAGCTTTGACCGTTCAGCCTTTTTGTCTTCCTGATGGTTGATAAGACGTTCTTTGAGGTATTTCAGCAGGTGGGCTACTGAAAGGATTCCGACCATCACTAAGATGGCAGTGAATCCAAAACCCTGATAAGAAAGCGGTGTCATAACCTTGCTATTTAAAAAATCAGACCAGCAAAAGCTCTATACGTTTAAAACCTTCCCTGACATTAACATTTTCCCAAAGAATTTTATATATGGTGTCGGAAATCGGCATATCGGCTTTAAAATGCTGGTTGAGCCGGTAAAGACATTTGCTTGCGTTATAACCTTCTGCCACCATATTTAATTCAAGTTTTGCAGCATTCACCGAGTATCCTTTACCAATCATATTTCCAAACATGCGGTTCCTGCTAAACAAAGAATAACAGGTTACCAACAGATCGCCCAGGTATACGGAGGCTGCATAATTTGCGCTCTTCTTATCATTTACGGATATAGCCACCTCATGGATGCCTACTTCGATATGACTTATCCCCGCTTTGAGAAGAAAACCAGCCATCTCATCAGCGCAATTGGCTATGAACACACTGAGAAAATTATCCCCATATTCGAGTCCATGTGCCATTCCGGCGCCGAGGGCATATATATTCTTCAGAACAGCCGCATACTGAACTCCGTATATATCGTCGTTTGTTATCGTGTTCAGATAATCCGTCGAGAAATTAGACGCAATTTCCTGCGCTTTGGTAACAGAGTTTCCGGAGAATGTGAGATAGGATAATTTCTCGGCTGCAATCTCTTCAGCATGACAGGGACCCATAACCGTAAAATATCTTTCGGCGCCGAATTGAAACTGCTGACTGAGGTAATCATTCAGCAATAAATTTTTCTCCGGAAGAATACCTTTCACCGCAGAAAGAATTATTTTCTGCTCAAAAATTCCGTGTGGCAGTTGTTGAAAGATTTGTTCAATATATGCAGAAGGAATAGCAATCAATATACAATCGGAATCCCTGATCAGCTTTTCCAGGTCATTGGTCAGGTTGAGGCGGTTGATATCAAAAAAAACTGAACTGAGATATTGTGGGTTGTGATTTTTTTTTCTGAGATGTTCAATGATTACCTTGTTTCTGATCCACCAGTTTACCGTATGATTGCTGTCCGTCAGAATTTTGACAAGGGCTGTTCCCCAACTACCGCTTCCTAAGATTCCAAATCGCATTGAATCCCGCATTTCAGTGAATAAAAAGGCCGGATCATTTCTTGACCTCAAATAATTTGTCCTTATCCACCACGGTTACTTTAGAACCATTGTTGAGAATTTTACTCACTGTACCATAAGGGCCGGTTACCACCTGATCGTCTGCATGCAAGCCGTTCACGATTTCAATATAATTAATGTCCTGAATATCGGTTTTAACGGATACCTGTTTAACTGATTTATCGGGCTGTAATAGAAAAACCACTTCATTCAGATCACCTGTCGGAACGTCTGTTTTCAGATCCCCCATATTATCCTCTACCGGTTTTCTGTCCTTGGAAGCCGCCGTAGAGCCTGCTATTTTTTCCCTGGTAGTTACCGCATTGATAGGCACAGAAAGTACATCCCGGTGTGTTTTAGTCTGGATATCTGCACTCGCTGTCATACCCGGACGGAATACAAGGCTTTTCGGTCTTTTATTATCCATCAGATCTTTGTAGGTAGCGGGATCCAGACGGATATGCACTTTATAATTTGTTACATCGTTTGTAGTGGAAGTCGTGGAAGCAGCAGATGCAACAATACTGCTGGCGATCTGTGTAACAACGCCTTTGAATTTCCTTCCGTTGTAAGCATCCACTTCCACTATGGCTGTATCGCCCAGATGCACTTTTGTAATATCATTTTCGCCCACATCCACGACCGCTTCAATCTTGCTCATATCAGCCACCCGCATGATTTCGGTGCCTGCTGTCATTTGATTTCCTGCCACACGCTCTCCTTTTTTGACGCTAAGCAGTGACACCACGCCATTAATTGGTGAAGTCAGGCTGGCGCGGTTCACATTTTCTGCCGTAATGGCCAGGTTGGCCTTTGCGCTGGAAACTGACGCTATATTCATATTTACGCTTTGCAGAGCCGCATTATAGGCAGCCTGGGCTGTTCTTAACGTAGTGGTTGCCGTTTCAAATTCCGAAAGTGAAATCACTTTTTGAGCAAGCAAGGTTTTCTGACGGTCATATTGAGCCTGGGCGGCGTCCATACTTGCTTTCAGCCCGGGCAGTTGCGCTTTTGAATTATCCACCATGGCCTGCTGCTGGTTCACCTGGGCCGCAGCCTGGTTGCGTTGGTTGGAATAGATATCCGCAAAGATTTTTGCCAGTTGCTGTCCTTTTCTGACACTGTCACCTTCAGCCACGTTCAGCTCAACGATTTCACCGGATATATCAGAGCTCATTTTGACTTCAACTTCAGGATAGATTTTTCCGCTTGCTGTAACTGTTTCAGTAATGGTATGACGGCCTGTTTTTTCAACGGATACTTTAATTCCCTCTTCTTTGCCAATAACGCCGGCTTTTTTTAAGATAACTAGCAGTAGTATAAGAACTACCAGGCTAACAATGATCCATACCAGCTTCTTATTCATACGAGGTTGTTGTAATGGTTTTTTATAATTTAATCCCTAGCCCTTTATAGTACTCCAACACTTTAATGCGGAAAACATAATCATACTGGGCAATCAGTACGTTGATGCGGGCGGTAAATAAATTGTTTTGATTGGTTAAATAATCAATCGTATTCAGCATACCGATTTCATATCTTTTGTTTGCGAGGTCGAAAGATTTTTCTGCAACAACCACTGCCTTTTTATTGGATTCGAATTTCTGCAGGGAAGCCACTGCATTATAATAAGCCTGGTAAACGCCCTGTTTCAGGTTAAGCAGGTCATTGTCCTTTGTCAGTTTGGCTGTTGCTACATTCAGCTGGGCTTTTTTGTAGTTGATCCGTGCGGTATTTCCATTGAAAATCGGAATGTTTAACGTCAGGCCCACCTGTTGACCAAAGTTATTGCTCAGCTGATCGCCATAACCTTTGAAAGCCTTATAAAATGGCTGGCTGCTATATGTTGTATTCACGTTCGGAATGAAAACCTGGTACTGATCGTTAGTACCTGTATTCAATGCATATCCGCCGGTTGGGGTAATAATGGGCTGATAATTTACCTGCCGGAGATCATTAAAAAAATTGTCTCCCAGTGTCCCATAGGCAGAAAGCGTCGGGTACAATCGTCCCCTGGTATAATCTACATTTTTCACCGCAGAACTGATCCGCAGGTCGTTCATTTTTTGCTGCGGGAATGTTCCGATCGCCATGGAATATACGATGTCTGGCTGAAGAGAGGCGATCGGTTCCACCGGAATGGTTTCTACAGGAGGCGTATCCAGGTCGAAAGGAGCTGCGGCATCCAGATTCAGAATCGCCTGCAATTGCAGTTTATCGATATCGTAGGTTTCCTGCGCCGTGATGATGGCCGCAGTATCCGTTGCAAATTGAACTTCCAGTTCCGCGGCATTTAATTCGGGAACCGAACCTGCATTCACGAGGGCCCTCGTATTTGCAAGTTGTTGCTCTGTAAGCTGGATTTTGGTTTTCGCAAGGCTTACCTGCTCTTTGGCCAATAACGCCGAAAGATAAGCCGCCGCCACATTTAGTGTAACGTCATTTTTGATTTTATCAATATTTACAACCTGTGCTTCATAGTTGAATCTGTTGGATTCCGTTGCCCTTTTTAATGCAAACCAGTTAAAAAGGGTAATATTAGCCTGCAGGTTATAATATTGGGACAAACCCTGTGTATTCGTATAAATATTTGTTGTCTGATCAATGGACCTGCCGAAATTCAATCCAAGGGCGGTTGCCCCGTTCAGCGCCCCCATCTGATTTCCCTTCGCCTGGTCATAATACAGCTTGTAAGTCCGTGCGTCGATATCTGCCTGTTTAATAGAGATATTATTGGCAAGCGCATATTCAACGCAACGGCGCAGATCCCATTTATCCTGTGCAAAGAGGTTTGTAACGGAAAAAAGTGCGGTTAGGAATAAGGTCAATAACTTGGTCAGTCTCATGAAACTTTTTTAAGGAAGGCCCTGATGGCCTCTAGTTTTGGGTAGGGAGCGGTCAGAATTATTGCTAAAATAAAGAATCCACGGTCATTCCCAATCAAAAAAAGCCTAAAATGGCGTTAGAATGATAAATGGAAAGATTGATCAAGATCCCCGATCAGGTATTCAGCAGATTCCAGTCCGACATATAAGCGAAGCATCCGGTGTTCCTTATTATCCTTATCAAAATCTGTATCGTTCAAACTGGCACAGCGTGGCAAAATAAGTGATTCATGGCCTCCCCAGCTTACGGCCATCATGATATGTTTTAGGTTTTCGCAAAATCGTACTATTTCCTTTCTTTCCCGGGCTTTTACAAAGAAACTGATCAGCCCGCCGGCATTTTCCATTTGCCTGCGTGCAAGTTCGAATTGTGGAAATGATTCGTCCAGCGGAAACAAAACGGATTCCACCTTCGGGTGGTTTTTCAGAAAGAGGAGCACTTCCCGGGTAGTAGCCGTAATACGGGCGAGACGTGTGTCTATTGTACGCAGACCCCTGATCAGGAGCCAGGCATTGAAAGGCTGGATACCGCTGCCCACCGCCATATATTCGCAGTCAAAAATTTTTTTTTATCATTTGCCGGCTACCCGTCAAAATACCACCCAACGTATCACTGTGGCCACCAACATATTTTGTTGCCGTCTGCATACTGATATCGATGCCCATTGGAATGGGTCTCTGATAAAGCGGGGTACAATAGGAATTATCCATCAGCGTAATCATATTGCGCTTTTTTGCAAAAGCAGCAACTTTTTCCATGTCCTGTATTGCGAAACTCCATGAGTTCGGACTTTCCAGATAGATAAAACGGCTGTTTGGCCTTACCGCTTTTTCAAATTGTTCGATCTCAGTTCCGGCGATATAGGTTGTTTCCACGCCGAAACGTTTGAAAA
>Ga0206929_1151_pt1 | contig 16203 bp, 14 predicted proteins | sample Alteio_BWOrgHeat_19_FD_152929 | JGI IMG/M metagenome (GOLD analysis project Ga0206929, IMG submission 152929) | Enriched cells from forest soil in Barre Woods Harvard Forest LTER site, Petersham, Massachusetts, United States -... | ecosystem: Environmental > Terrestrial > Soil > Temperate forest >...
GATGAAGATGGGGAAGTAATAGGCGTTACTTCCTTTTCAAAGAATGTAACCGAAAGAGTTCAAAATGAACAGAAATTAAAAAAAGCCTATGAAGAAAAAGAAACCTTGCTTTCAGAAATTCACCATAGAATAAAAAATAATTTAGCCATTATATCAAGCGTTCTGCAGTTACAAGAAATGAATACTAATAACGCGGAAGCTATAAAATGCCTTAGAGACAGTAGAATGCGGATTAAATCAGCAGCATTATTGCATGAAATGCTTTATCAAAAAGATTCGCTTGATAAGGTATCAGTAAAAAAGTACTTGAATGAAATGTTCGATGATATAAATAACTCAATAGGCAGCAAAGAGCATAAACTTAATTTGACCGGTGAAGACGCATCATTACTAATCCACAATGCTATCCCCGCTGGACTACTGTTTAATGAAATTTTTACGAATTCAATTAAACATGGGTTTAAAAATATTGCACAGGGCAAGATAGATATAGCTATTAAAAATAAAGAAAACCATACTCAATTTGAAATCTCAGAAAACGGGGCTCCTTTTCCAGATGAGATAGATGTTCAGAATTCGAATTCAACAGGGTTAATGCTAATCAAGAATTTTACTGAACAGCTTAATGGTACTATTCAATTAAGTAAAACACCAAACACGAAATATATCCTCACCATTGACCTTTCATGAATAAAAGCAAAAAAATTCTTATAGTGGAGGATCAACGGATTCTAGCCAGTGTATATTCTATGTTGCTATCAAAGAAAGGATACAATGTAAAGATTGCTACAACCGTAAATGATGCTCTCAGCACTGCAAGAGAAATAAGTCCTGATATTATAATAATGGACGTGCAGTTAAATGAAAAGTTAACGGGAATAGACATAGCCCGGCAATTAAGGGCAGAAGGATATAATTGTCCAATTATTTTCACTACCGGGAATTTGTATAAACAAACAAAACAAGAAGTTGCAGATATTGATAACTGTAGTGTTCTGATTAAACCTGTTGAGTTTGCTGAAATTGAAAAATTTCTTTAGGCCTTTGCAGATATAATTAATTAGTTACAAATGGCGCCTGCGGCAATATCCTGATTCGCTCGGGCCACAAAAAAAGGCGTAAAATAGCTCCTAATCATTAAGTTTTTTTATCTGACGTTTCGTACCCAAACTACATTGGTATTACATCGGCGAAAAACCACCTTCATTTAATTTAATGATATGGGATTTTCAATTTTGCTCTGACCCTACGGGAAACAATAATATCCTATTCCAATCTATTTCTCTTCCTCTACATGGTATTTCAATTAGATTTTAATGGTATTTTTACTGTGCTCCATCATTCAATCTAATAATGTGAAATAAAAAAACAGAGTGCAGAAAGTAATGAGAGTGCAGTTTCATAGTCAGGTATCCCGGCCTTCTATTTCGCGATTTGCCGGTTTATTGGCATTTGGTTTATTATATGCTTCTGGTGTAATGGGGCAGAGCGCTCACAAAATAGACTCACTTGTTGCGTTAATCAAAATCCAAAAGGCCGATACAATCCAATTACGTTTATATTCCGCTCTTTGCGATGTATGCGATATTAAGGATAACCTGAAATATGCTGAACCTTTAGTAAAACTGGCAGATAGTTTACTTTCTGTCAATAATTATAAAAGTGCCCGTAAATCTATCCTGGAGCAAAAGGCTAATGCTTTTTCTTGTATTGTAGAATATTACCAGAAGTATGAAGGAGGAGGTACCCCTAAAGCATTAATATATCATGAAAAAATGCTTTTGATATACAAGGAGATTAATGATAGTAAGGACTTTGCTAAAACTATATATGATATTGGATTTGACTATGCAAGGCAGGGAAATGTTATGAAACAGCTGGAATATTACCAGCAGAATATAGAGTTATTAAGTAAAATGAATTATAAAAAAGGCATGCAGCTTTTGTTGTCTCAAGTTGCAAGCATTTACATGGATTATGGGGATACCACGCAGGCTGTGGAGAAAATGCAAATGAGTTTATCTGTGGCTAATGAATTGAAGGATACAAGTTTGATTGGCAATAACCTGATTAATATAGGCATACTATATTCCAGAATTCATGATACTGCTAACGCACTCGATTATTTTAAAAAAGCAATAATACTATTTGAGAAAAAGAATAATGAAAAGGGAGTAGGGATCGCGTATTTTTATATCGGGCAGTTATATTTTCAACAAAAGAACTTTGCTAAAGCGCTTGAGTACTTTCAAAAGTATTTGCCCATTGTAAAAGGGCATAATAATTATATGACAAGCAGAGCTCTTCGTGCTATATGCCAGGTATATGAAAATCAGGCCAATTATAATGAAGCTATCAGATACTGTAACGATGCATTGAATTCAATCAAAAATGGGGATTATGACATTGAAACTTCGAGAGGTCTTAGTCAATTAGGGTTGATATACTGGGATAAGAAGCAATATAAAACGGCAAAGGAATACATGCAACAATCACTTTCGCTTGCTATTAAAAGCGGGGAGTTGGCAAGTATCATGCTTGATGAAAAAAGTTGCGCGCAACTGGATTCAATATTGGGCGATTATAAAAGTGCCTATGCCCATTACCAACAATATGTTATATATAGTGAAAAGTTAAACAAAGATGGAATTCATAAAGCACTTGCGAAGGAAAACCTGCGGAACGATTATGAAAAAAAGAAAGCCATAGACAAAGCGGAACAGGAAAAAAAAGAAGTAATTGTGCAAGAGGAAAAACAGAGACAGAAAACAATAACTTATTTTACTATTGCGGGCTTAATGCTTGTGTTGTTATTTGCTACATTTATTTCAAAAGCTTATGTGCAAAAGAGAAAGGCTAATTTTCTGCTGGAAGATAAGAATAAGATAATTGAAGAAAAGAACAAGGATATTACCAGCAGTATTACGTATGCGAAAAGAATTCAACATGCCCGGCTTCCTAAGAGAAATGAAATTACGTCCGCGTTGCCACAAAGTTTCATTCTTTTTAAACCCAAGGATATAGTAAGTGGTGATTTTTATTTTTTTCATACTAACGGTAACTCTGTTTTAATTGCGGCGGCGGACTGCACAGGACATGGAGTTCCAGGAGCATTTATGAGTATAATAGGCTCAGAGAAATTGAGCCTTGCAGTAGAGCAAAGTACTGATACTTCCCATATATTGAATTACCTTAATAAGGAACTAAAGAATTCCTTGCATCAATCTGAGGACAAAGAATCAACTCGTGATGGAATGGACATTGCAATATGTTCAATTGATATGAAAAGCCATATTGTAAGGTATGCAGGCGCTAACAGGCCCTTTTGGTTGATTCGTAAAGGTAAAAGCGAGATAGAAGAGATTAAGGCAACAAAAAAAGCCATTGGCGGATTTACAGAAGATGATCAACATTTTGATTCGCATGAGATAGAGTTAGAGCAGGGAGATACATTCTATATATTTTCTGATGGATATGCAGATACATTTGGAGGACCTAACCAGAAAAAGCTCACAACAAAGAATTTCAAGCAATTGCTTATTGCAATCCAGGACAAAACAATGCCTCAACAAGAACAATGTTTAGATGATCACATAGAAAAGTGGAAAGCAGGAGTAGAGCAGGTAGACGATATTTTGGTGATAGGGGTGCGCATTTAACCCTGAAAAACCAAAGGGCAGGATAATTTAATTATCCTTTATTCACAAGCGTACATCTTCGTGTCTATAAATCCTTCAGAAAAGCCGCCAAAATATTCACCAGCAAGATGGTGAGGGTACATTAGAAAGGCCCCAGAAGCATGGGTATTCGCCTATAAATGCCTACGTATATACACGTAAAATTCACATAATTTGGGTTGTGAATAAAAATCATTGTTATACTTACCATACTAATTTGGTCTGTACGAATTTTGCCTTAGGTGAACGCCTAAAGGACGTAACGAAATATAAAACAAAAAATAATGAAAGCATTAGTACTTAGTGGCGGAGCAGTAAAAGGCTGTTACCAGGCCGGAGCCATAAAAGCAGTATTAGAATCAGGATTTATACCCGATATTATTTACGGCATATCTGTAGGTAGTTTGAACGGCGCGTTTATGGCCAATGAAGCAGGTAAGTTAATTGCATCGGGTAAAAAACAATTAACTGTCGATGATTGGGTGACCATTGCTAATGACCTACAACACTTTTGGTTTACCAATATTGAAAAACCAGCCGATATTGCTATACAACGTTCAGCGGTATCGGATGTGTGGGAATTGTTATGGAAAAAATTCAACGGGTTGTCGGACACTACACCCATAAATAAAATGATAGATAATATTGTTGATGTAACAGTTGCTAAACAATCGCCTGCTAAGCTTGTGGTAGGCACCGTAGATTTTTTAAGCGGCAACATGATATATGCCAGCCCCGGCGATGTTGATTTTATATCGTATTTGAAAGGGAGCATAGCTATACCAATTGCCATGCCGCCAAGTATTTCGAAAAAAGGAGAGGTGTTGTTTGATGGAGGAACACGGGATGTTGCTCCACTGGGTTATGCTATCAACCAGGGTGCAGATAACATTATAGGCATTATTTGTCAGGCCGAACAACTTGATCCGGTACAGGAAAATGCAAATTTCAATCAGGGGAATTTAATGCAACTTGCCGGACGTATTGAAGATATTATTGTGAACCAGAATGTACAGAATGACTCGCAATGGATTTCATTTTTAAATAATGTGGTAACAGAAGCACGCAGCAAAAACCTGAACCTCGATACCTTGAAATCGTACAAAATAATAAACCATCTACTTATTCAACCTGATAAAGATCTGACCATTGATATAAGTACGTTTACTGCCACACAAATTCAAGCGGATTACGAAATGGGTTACCAGTTAGCGCAGAACAAGCTGAAGGGATATAATATAGTGGTGTAAAATAGAAAACCCCTTTCCGCAATGGAAAGGGGTTTTCATAGAAGAGAAGCAGATTGCTTTAATTCAACCTGTCATCGTCTGTGTAGTGAGATTCGTGTGTTTCAAGCTGGCTCTTTTCAGCTTCATTGAGTATGGCATTGGTGTAGTCCCTCAATGGAATTCTTTCCTGGCCTTGGGGTTGAGAAAGATATACTTCATTGCTTATGCGGTACTCACGTGGCTTTGATCCGGCTTCAGGTTCAACTGAATGAAGGTATCCCCATGATAAGCCCTTTTCTTTTTGCAAAAGTTTCAACGCTTCCTGTTGTGCTTGTAATACAGGTTTAAAGGAATTGTAGAACTCTTCTGTGCTTTCCATACGTTGTGAAAGCGGATGCGCTGCCGAAACAATGTGCTGCACGCCTGCTTCTTTTGCACCTTCAATCATGTTGCGGGTAATGTCAATGTGTTCACGCGGATTCTTTAAGGTAGGCTCATAGGTGAAGACAGCAACATCATGCCCGCGCGAATGTTTGCTCACATCTTCTTTCCTTCTTCCATCACCCCTTACTACTTTCAGGTTAGGGTGTTTTAATTTAAACTCATTTTCGTTACTTACAATTGCAGTAACAGAGTGACCTCTTTTCAGGGCTTCTTCAGCCAGGCGTGTTCCCACTTCTCCTGTGGTTGTGAACAACGCTATCTTTTGTGTGTTCATAATACTTAGGGTTTTAAAAATTAGAACTTTTGTTGATTTCGAATGCAAGGTATACTCGTTGCAAAGGTTTTGTTACAAATTTTCTGTCAACAGTATGAAACTATATTTTAAAACAAAAAATGAGTAGACGAAAATTTTTCACTGAAAATAAAAAACTGACGTTCTGCTTTACGCAAAAAAACGTGAATTTTTCTTGCTGTCGACCCTTGCTGTTTGAAGCCATTTTGTGCCATAATTGCAACGACAGTAAATTAGGGTGACCCGCATTTTTGTTACAATGTGCTGGTTATAAATAGCATGTGGTATTGAACTCAACTCCTTCCGGGATATCACTTTTAGTAAATGGAGTTATTTTTTTGTATAATTTAGCTCAATGTTTATTTTAAAATGAGAGAAAAATTACTGTCTTATCCAGCAAAATTACTGGAACTACTTATAAACACAAGACTTTTTAAAACAATCATTTCAAGTTACTTTCTATCTACCCTCGCTTTAGTTGCCATTGTTGTATTTTGGAGCTTTCCTTCATACGATGTGGTATTGAGGACAAATGAAATGGGTAACAATTGGGATGCTGTTTTTATACAAGGAGCACAACCTTTTGTGAATCATCACACAAACCATTTATATGGCCCGCATAGCGATAATATAGCATTTAGATTTGTTCCTGCAGTTATATTGAATTTCTTACACATATATACCGTAATACCCGGTTTAATATTTCAATTTTTCACATTAGTACTCTTTTACTATTTATTATTACTCGTTTTTAATAGTTTTTTTAATGACAGGGCTAAATCATTTATTTTTATTTTACCTATTTGTTTTGTAGTTGCAGGGCATGTTTATGGTTCCGATTATAGGGGTGTATTTGATACACTTTCATTAGACTTCCTTTTAATGACGCTTTTACTTCGCAATAAAATATATGTCATTATTCCTTTGTTACTGGCTTACTTTTCAGATGAAAGAGCACTGATTGTATCGCCTGCTATATTCCTTTTTAACATGATTGACAATAATAGCTTTGATGACTTTAAATCTATTTTAAAGGGCGCTTTATTTTCCTCTAGTATTTGTTTATTTGTTTCCTGGGGCGTATATTTTGTAATCAGGTATAGTTTACATAATGCTTTTGGTTTATATACGGGAACCGGAGCTGAGAATCTTTTCTTCGCACAAATAAATAAGCTTTTCAATACTTTTTATATAGGATTAGAAGGTTTTATTATTCCTTTTGTTTTAGTTGTTATTGCTTTATTTAGAAAACGCATTTATATGTTCCCTACTTTGCTCATTATGACTTTTTTGTTATTGCTCTTTATTTCACAGTCATTGGTTGATCGTAACAGAAGCATGTCCTATGATATATTAATTCTCATATTGATCCTGATACTACTAGATAAACTCTTCCCAAAGGAAGAAGCTTTCAGGATAGTGGCATTAGTTATACTTATAAATTTGGTGTACGATGATTTTTATCCGCTACTTCCGCAGTTATATAGAATGAAATTTATAACGCACAGTATTTAAAGACCAATACTACGTAGTATGTTATTGGTTTAGGCGGCACAAATCTAAACTAAGGTAATTTTCAGATGAATTCCTTTAGTATCCTGGCAATATTTTCAGCATCCAGGCCCGATAATTTTTGATGAAAAGCCTGATCACCATATAATTTACCGGGATATCCCTTAGCGAAAAGAGAAACAAATCTTTTTGCGTGTATCTGTTTTTCAAGCAAAAAACTTCCAATTTGTTGCCCTATGCCTCCCTGTGATATATGCTCTTCTACCACAAGTATATTTTCACATTCAGCCATTTTCTTATACATATAATCATCAACGACTAAAGGTAAAGAAACAAGTGAAAAGAGATTGAATTTATCTTTTAATCCACTTGTTGACAGGGCATCAAGAACATTATTGACAATCGGGCCAAGTGTAATTATTATTCCTTTTGCAGTAGGGTTTTCAAAAATACAGTTAAAAGAACCGTGTCTTGTTGGCTTTATGGGTGATGGTTTACCAAGCCCTAGTCTGATGTATGCTGGTTTTGATTGCGCAACTATTTCAGTAATTAAGGGCTTTATATCATCATTGAAAGCAGGTACCCATGTCCCGCTATTTTGCATGCCACTCAGGCATGCTATATCTTCAAGTGCATGGTGCGATGAACCCATAATGCCATATCCATACCCTCCACCATTTCCTATAAGGAAAACCGGAAGAGCATGAAAACAAACATCGTTACGAAATTGTTCGAGGCACCTATACACAATAAAAGGAGCAATGCTGTAACAAAATACCTTATATCCTTTATAGGCCATTCCTGCTGCGGCGCTTATCATATTCTGCTCCGCCACACCCATGTTAATAAAACGATCTCCTAATTTTTCCTGTAGCCCTTCAAAAGCACTATATCCAAGATCACCCGTGAGGAATAGTATACTCTCATCTGAAGTTGCAAGTTCCTCAATTGTATTTGAAAACGTTTTTCTCAAAAGGAAATATTATACAAGTTTCTTATAGAAACCTTCATAATTAAGCAGTTTTAAATAAGTATTTGTCCGGGAGTGAATTTCTTTTATTTCCTGGGCACTGAGTTCTTTGGCAGTTTTTAAATTCACCTCGGCAGTTGGTATCCTTATTGTTCCCCAAGGGTAAACCTCTTTAAGTTTTTCTCCATTCCAACTTGGATAAGCAAGCGTTGAACTTTTACCGATTCCCATCTTTGATAATACTTTACCAAGCACTTCTGTAGGGTTTTCAATAATATCTTCAAACCTCACTATATGGTAGTTGTTCGGATATTTCTCTGCAAACAGTAATGACTGGTATTGGCACAATACCCAGCCTGTTATGTAATGAGCCATAGACAAAGGCACCGCTCTCTTTTTGGTGTCTGCATAAGCTGAAAAAGGATTTCTAATTACGTGTAAAACATGCCCATTTTTACCATAATCTGCGATAATTTTATCACCATCAATACCTATTATCGGGCTATATCCTACATATGCTTTTTCCTTTCCGCTATGGTTGTAATTCTTCCACGATTTAAATGTCGACCTGAAGAATGCTTCAACAGCATTTGCTCTTGTTAATGGCTTGTTTTTTAAGAAAAGAACAAATTCTTTTTTTCTTTCTTTGTCGTCCAGTCTAAAGTCAGCCCCCTTGAATTTACTACTATTAGGTGTTTTCGACCGAACCTTACCTTCCTCATCAATTATCATTTCATACATTTCTTCAGCAGTAGCAGTGCCGGGGAAAAGAGGCCAGCGATATTTTAAAGGATACATACTTGAAAAATAGTCATTCACAAATTTAGTTCCCGGCTGCGACTCAAATGGATATACAAAAAGCTGAGGATGCCCATCGATAAGCCTGTGGGTAGTATTGCCTCCATTCTCATACATTGCGGAGATCATTATCATTTTGTAAGGAGTACTTGACATAGTTTTTAATTTATTGATTATTAAATCGGTATTATTTACTTAGAAGTATAAAAAATAGTTGTTTCAATTTCGTTAACTGGTGCTGTAGTTTCATAATAAAATCCCTTGCTTACAGAATTATCTATATAATCAATTCCAAAAACCTGATTTCCGAAAGGCCATTCTATTTTTCCACAAATTTTCTTTTCAGTGAGCGAGAAAGCAAATATACTACATACTTGTTTCGTATTACTAATACCCGGTGCATACTGCCTGAATTTAGGTAATACCCTTGAAACACCAATAAAAGCAATATCCTTGTAAATGCACAGGCCTCTTGTCCATCCGGGCAATGTAACAAGAGTCTTAAATTTTCCGTCTTCAATAAGGCCAAATTCACCATACCCACTATTGTTTACGTATATTTTCCCTTTATAAAGCTTGGCTGAATGTGGGCGGGTAAGGCCCTTTACAATAGGCTCGCCTGTTCTGCCCGAAAAAATCACTCCCTTTTTATCCACCGGATAATCTGCTTGCCCCGGCCTTTGTTTAATTATTTTGGAACCCGATGCAGTAAAAAAGGAACTATTAATTGATTTTCCTGCTGCAATTGAATTAAGTTGAATGTAATTGGCATCGGTTAAAGGATTTCCCTTCTTGTCTTTAGTGCAGTTAGGGAACCATGTCAAATCTTCCTCTGAGCTTCTTGCCCAATCTACTTTTATAACACCATTCATTCCAACAGAATTGGCGTACAAATCCTTGCCAATAATGGCAAGATCATGAAAATAATAACAACCGGGATAAAACTTTATCCTTGAAGGTAAAAGATAGCCTGTTTGCAAGGATTTTGTTTTAATTTCTTTTCTGGGAATGGTTGTTATTGAGGGGCAGAACTCGATTAACTGATTGGGGTTTCTTGTTGCAGCAATATATACTGCATTTTTCTTTCTGTCAACTGCAATACCGGAAGGGTGAGGGAGTGGCATAAATGTTTGCGAGATTCCTTTCGAACCTGAATAAAGGGCCACTGCCATATTTTCATACTCACGGGTTATTAATAAAGTAATACCAAGCCTTCTGAGTAAATGAACAAATCCTGTATCAGGTATATTGGTTAATGAATCGGCAGTGATGCCGGAATCAGCAATTGATGACGAAATAACCTGTAGAGGATTACGCAAAGCTTCATTCTGTTTCTTCCATATCCGTTCAGCACTCCTCATATTATCTTTTTTAATTTAAATAAACCCCGGTACATCTTAAAGGCTGAACGTAGGTTGGTTGTGCTTTTACCGCTGATTCGTGTGGTTGATACAACAGGGATTTCAATTATCATCATTTTACTTTTAAAGCACCTAGCCATAATTTCTGCATCTATCAAGTCATCGTCTGAAACAATTTCGAATAGATCAAGCATTTTTCTGGGGATGATTTTTGGAGTACCATTTACATCCCAAATTGGGGTTTTGAAAAGAAATCTGTTTCCAAAATTATAAAGTATTGAACCAAATTTCCTGAAGAAACTTTCTCTTACAATACGGGTAGCTTTTATAATTGCTTTGTCATTAATTTTAGCGTATTTTAACATAAGGATCAAATCGTCAATATTGGTTCTTGCTGAATTGGTATAGCAAATAAACTCACCTGTAGCAACCGATATGCCATATTTAACTGCCCTTCCCCATCCACCTTTTTCAAGATAATGAATTTTAATTCTGGGATTATTTTTTGACAGATCTTCTAATATTTTCTGCGAATTATCTTTCTGCCCATTTATAACAAATATCAATTCCCATGGGTCATTTAGCAAACTAAGGGCATTTACATAGGTCTCATATAATAAGGAAATTTGGTTTTCCTGTTTATATGCAGGAAGTATAATGGAGTATAAATTGTTACTCATCTTTTATTTGTCCAATTCCAGTAAGCATTATCAAAACCAACTTCATGTTGCCAGGCAATAACTTTTTTTAAACCTTCTTCCAATTCAATTCTGTATTTCCAGTTTAGCTCTTTTGCAGCCTTTTCAGCATTTGCATACCAATCCGGCACATCCCAATTCCGGTTTTGCATATTACCAAACAAAGGGTCTTCATTAATATTGCAAATGCTTTTTGTTTGAATAGCTAATTCGCGTATTGTAGTTTTATTACCCGTACCAATATTAAATGACTGGCCTTTGATGTTCCTTCCGGCATTAGCTGCAGCTGCTATAAAAGCTGCAGTAACATCTGTAATATATATGAAATCTCTTGAAATATCAGGTTGTACAAATGGGGGAAATTTGTTTTTACGGGCATGTGAAATCAGAACAGGTATAAGCCTGTCAGGTTCTTCCCATGGACCATATACGGAATAGAGGCGAAGATTGATAACAGGAAGTTTTTCAATAAGACCGTAATATTTTAAAGCAGAAGCAATGGCGGTTTTTGAAACTGCATAATGACTGTTGGGCATTAATTCAGCTGTCTCACTGGGAGCTACGCTATTTATTCCGTATTCAGAACTTGAGCCCGCATACACGTATGCCGAAAAGCCTTGTTTTTTCAATATTTCCAACATATCAATGCTGGAATTGAAATTAGTTTGGTATGTTTTTTTGTATTCTGTTTGTTTGGGGTAGGCTCCGTAGGCAGCAAGATTAAAGATCGTCTTAGGCTTAAGATTTTCAATAACTTCTTTTAACTGGGTAAAGTCATTTATATCGCATGATAACAGATTGGTCATTGGCACATGAGATGCACTGAGCCTCCAATTATTTTGATGATCCTGCGATATGCCATATACGTCTTTTCTATGTTCAAGAATTGCTAGCAACAGGTTTATGCCAATAAAGCCACCTGCACCAAAAACTGCAATTGGCCCTGGCAAAGAATTTAATTGCTTTACCGAATCTTCAGAAATAGAATAAGGAGAATTCATACCTAGCTCAAGTAATTTTTTTCAATTTCCAGCTTAGCTTTTTCAAATTGTTCGCCATTCATTGGCAAATAGTGCCATGCCATTTCATTTTCCATAAAAGATACGCCTTTACCCTTGATCGTATTTGCAATAATAAGTTTTGGCCTGCCATTTTTCAATCCCTTTAACTCATCTATTGTTTCAACCATTTTTGTCACATCATGGCCTTCAACCTCCCTCATATCATATCCCAAATTTTTCCATAAATCAGGTGCTGCAGTATCTCCTAATATATTTTTTGTATTGCCAAAACCCTGTATCCCGTTACGGTCAATAATTGCAATCAAGTTATCGAGTTTGTGGGTTATTGCAAAATGAGAAGCTTCCCATGTTGTACCCTCATTAGTTTCTCCATCACTCATAACAACATAAACATACCCATCTGTTTTTTTTATTTTGTTGGCTTTAGCAATACCACAGCCTATAGGTAGTCCATGACCAAGTGAGCCGGTAGCAAAAGGTATGCCTGCATGTTTGCCTGCTGCAGGATGCGCCGGTAATGATGTTCCGTTCTTATAATAAGTCATTAATTGCTCATCGGTAAGTTCACCTTTATAATTAAGGCAAACGTATAAAGCACCGGCAGCATGGCCTTTTGATAATATAAAATCGTCAGATTCAATCTTTCGTAAAATCAAAGAAGCAATTAGAATATCAATACAACTTAGGGAGCAACCTATATGCCCCGCATTTGCCATTTTATATAAATCAAGCATTTTCAGTCTTAATTTACCTTGTAGGCTCTTCAATATAACAGATTCATGCATTTACTAATACTTAAACGTGAGTAGGTCAACTAAATATGCTTTAGAGCTAATCATTAAGAAATACCGCTTGTAGTTATTCTGTATTCTGTAAATATAAGACTTTATGCTTAGTAAAATAGCATGAAGATTGATCTTCTAAACAAATGGCCCTGGCGGTATATAAAAGAAAGAGGGATCATTTCGAGTTTTTAAAATGAATAAAGTGTGAAACGTAATTTCATTCTTGTATTTTCGGGATGCGAAAGGACAGAATTAGGCAGTAAGCCCATCATCAATTATGGTAGTAGGCAGGAACTCGAGCCTTAGGAATTGAGCTAGATTAGTAAAGATCCTCTCACATATTTTACTAATTTTGATATTCACTCGCCCACTCGTTTTAGGCGACATAAGAACTGGATAGAAAATAAAGATGCGCGATAAAAAGGAAATGTATATTATAATAGCTACTTCCTTTGTATGCTATTTCGTCGTCAGCTTTCTATTGCCAACTTTTCAGTATTATGTAATTGATGGCCATCAGAATTTAGATACCAATGGTTATATTGAAGCTGCAAAAGAGTTATATCAGCAAGGCTTTAAAGCCAACATTGAAAGGGGAGAAGGATATGCATTGTTATTTGGGATGCCCTATTTTTTTAAAGCCAGCTACAGTACTGTTATTTATTGGGGTGTGTTTCTGAATTTCATTGCCTGGATATTAACTTCCATTCTCATATACAAAACGCTTAACCTGTTAATAAATAACAAAAGGGTTGCTTTGCTTTGTGCATGTGCCTTTTCTATTCTAATAGGTAATATAGAATTCGTGAATCTTATCCTTTCCGAAACTATATACACTTTCATCCTTACGCTTGCAGTCTATTTTGCCGCAAAATATATTGTAACGAAAAATATTTCATCACTTGGTTGGGCATTTTTTATTTACTGTTATTCAATAATTACAAGGCCAATACTTATGGTTTTATTGCCCCTGATAATTTTTCTGATATTGATGCAGGTTATAAAACAAAGGAAAAGTTACGACTTAAAAAAGATGAGAACATTTTCATTGATCATATTTTCGGGCATTGCACTTATATTGAGCCAGATGCTGATGATGAAAAAAGATTACGGAACATTTACACTCTCAATCGACGGGCAGAAAACTGTATATGTATACATAGGCTCGTATGTACATTCTATGGAAACGGGGACCGATTTGAATCTTGAAAAAAATAGAAGAGGAGTAGAATATTGGAATTATTTTCACAAAGGTGAATGGGATAGCATAAAATATAGGGCCAGTAATGATATGTGGCATAATGTGAAGTATAACAAAATGAAATTATTCAAAGCATTATGTGTTGATATTTACTTTAACTCTGCTCAAGGCGGCGATTTTGCAATATCAAAAGACAGCAATAAAACACTACAAGCATTTAAAGATATATGTATCACGGTTTCGGGTTACATGAATCTTATTTTCTCTTCTATAGCTGGTGTCCTTATCATTCCTGTTTTCCTGTTACGACGAAAGCTTAATCGTGAATTATTTTTGTATTGTATTTTACTTTGGATAGTACCTGTTGCCTTAATACTAATATCAGGCGTAAGTTTTTGGCAGAATAACAGATTTCATATACCAATTCCACCATTAATATTAATTAATATGGGGCTGCTCATTTCGGCGCTTACTACAAAAGCGACACAATCTGCAAGTATTAACTCCCTCTCACAGAGTTGACTGAGAAGTTATTGGTCAGGGACCTTTACAGGGCAAGTAAAGTTTTTTTTGAGATTCTTTGCAGTGAAATGTAAATGGCTCACAATTAAAGACTACATTTGTGTTGGGTAAGTATTCCTTGTCAACAGTGGCGGCTACTCAGTTCGCCGGACCCTACGGAAATTAATAATTTTTTTACTCCTTTAATATGCTACGACACAGGGCAGATATTAAATCGCTTATTTACATGGCAATTACCACAGCGTTGCTTATTGTTCAATGGAACCTTAAATCATTGAATCCAATACTTTATGTATGGTGCCTTTTTATGGCCGTTACAGTGGCTGTTATGGCTCATAACCACAACCATTTGCCAATGTGGAAGAACAAAACATTAAATATGCTTACCGATTGGTGGCTTACTTGTTTTTATGGATTCCCTGTATGGGCCTGGATACCTACGCATAACAAAAATCATCATAAGCTAAATAACAAACCAGGCGATTATACCATTACGTATCGCGTAAGTGAAAGGAACAACCTACTTACGCTTTTATCATACCCTTCAATTAGTGGATATTTTCAGCAAATTGTTCTTAAGGCATACCTCAAGGAGGTTAAAGCAGTATCGCGGAAGCAATATTATTTATGCATAACTCAGATTGTAGTATTGGTACTATTTGTAGGTACCGCGTTGTTACTAAACTGGAAAAATGCATTGTTGTACATTATCATCCCTCAACAAGTATCAACTTTCAGCGTGCTTATATTTAATTATGTTCAACATGTGCATGCCGACGAGGAATCGGATATAGATCATTCAAGAAATTTCATGGGAATCATCAATTTTCTGCTTTTTAATAATGGACTGCATACTGCGCACCATAATAAGGCAGGTTTGCATTGGAGCAAAATACCTGCTGAACATAAAAAGATTGAACACCTGATTGACCCACAATTAATTGAAAAGAATGGATTTTGGTGGTATATATGCAAAGCTTATTTCCTGGCATTATTCATTCCCCGTTACCGTACAAAAACAAAGCACCTGCATAATAAAGCATAGGTAACCCTAATGTATCAACCTAGGGCCCTAAAAGAAGGGTTGCACTATTTTAAATCTATGTATTGCACTACTGTTTTCTGTTCAACTATACAGAGTAGAGGAAGATTGTAAAATAATTTTCACTTTTCGGCCATAGCCTTTTCAATTCTGCTATCAGGGAAGATCCAAAGCAAGGCAACTGCCAGGAACATGGCCTCTGAAATATAAGTATTATGCAAAGCGACAGGAATTGCTGCGCCGTATAGCACTATACTTATATATGCCTTTATTTCCTGGCGCTTCATTGCTTTCTTCATTGGTTCGCTCCATGGATTATGTTTTTCAATTATTTTTTGCAATATGGTATACATAAAACCTGGTACAAGAAGTGCAATGGCATATATTATTACCGGTTCGGGTGCAAAGTCAGTTTCGCTTACCCAACCTGTTACAAAAGGGATAAGGGAAAGAAAGAATAGCAGGTTTAAGTTAGCCACCAGTACAGTACCCGTTACTTTATCTGCTGTATGCAGCAAATGATGATGGTTACTCCAGTAGTTTGCAACGAACCAAAAACTTTGCAAATAACAAAACATAATAGGTATTTGCGGAAGCAGATCTTTAAATGTATCGCCATGCGGTGCTTTTATGTCAAGTACCATAATAGT
>Ga0206929_1158_pt1 | contig 15782 bp, 17 predicted proteins | sample Alteio_BWOrgHeat_19_FD_152929 | JGI IMG/M metagenome (GOLD analysis project Ga0206929, IMG submission 152929) | Enriched cells from forest soil in Barre Woods Harvard Forest LTER site, Petersham, Massachusetts, United States -... | ecosystem: Environmental > Terrestrial > Soil > Temperate forest >...
AGATCCTTATTGTTCAGCAAGCTGGAGGATACATCCTGAAATCATCAACATTATTACTAGGGACCATAAAAAAAGAATTTTACTGGAAAATCTTTTAGATCCATACGAAGGTTTCGTTGAGCGCACAACTGCTTCTATAGCAAGATTTGTTAGGAATTTGCTTAACGAAGCTCTCTCAAAATTTCATCTTTTAACGGCTGAAATTTACGAAAACTCTCATACTATCGGTGATGAGTTTGATGTGCTTTTTAGAGGCGAGCTTCTTTCTGCTTTTAGTAGGGTACATGACCCTGCTCCACCTTATTTACCTCATCAAGAACGTTAAAAAATTCCTCGATCTCTACCGAAGGTCTATCTAGTTTTTTGTTAAATTTCAAAAAACAACAGATTTTAAATCAAAAGAAAAACTATTTTAAAATTTAATTTGATGGAATTTTTTCATTCAGATTTCAAATTGAATTTATATTGAAAGTTGAGTAAAAATTGAAAACTAATTGCAATCCGTTGAGTTGAATTGGGAGAAAAAATTAGAGTTAGCTTATTTTTTCGTGGAGTTTACTCCGTCCAGTCATTCTCAATGTGATGATTGAAACTCCTAATGGTCAAATGCTTGGTATTGGTAATGAGCAGGGAGAGTTAGCCGGATTAAAATTTAAATGCAAAGCGACAAGTAAGAATGAAGCTTTTAATTTATTCCATTCAGCAATTTCACCCGGTCTTGACCACCTTTCCTATATTGCAGATGTTCCCGTTGTGATTGAAAAAGCTGTCTGTATCGATATGAAAAACAAAACAACCTCACTTAGATATGTTGCGCCATATCAAACTGTCACCATTCCCTCAGAACCTCAGGAACCATCGGAACTGCTTATGCCAATATATGCTTTGTATAGAGAAGCAAAAAACAATAATAGCGATTATTATCGGTTCCTCTGTTATTTCAAGATTATGGAGGGTATTTATAATAGCATTTGCCCACAATTGAGAAAAAAGCTAAAGAAATGAACGTTCAACTTCCGAAGATAAAGGAAGTTGTTCCAAACTTAGAAGAGATTTCAAGGTGGAAGCCCGAGTATATTGGTAAGCCAATAAAAATACTCTACGATGAAGTCTTCTCGAAGGATTTTAGAGATGCTGTCGCGCATTTTGCTCTTGATAGTGCTAAACCGCTTGTAATCAGCAACTACATAACATCTGCTCGTTTTTCATCAGAGATTTACCCGATAGAACGCTGTTGCCGAGTTTTGGTATACTCAGAAGAACAGACTATAAAGACAATTTCAGAAACCCAATATTAGTGCGCGGAGTGGACATCCCAAAGTTGATGCCAGCTTGTTTTTCAATATCGACCTAAGCCTCAATTATAATCAACGGTAATATGATATGACTTTAAGAACTGACTGATAGGGATAATCCTTGAAATATCTTCTAAACTTTCTATTTCAAAAATATATGGGTTGGGCAAATTTCCTTTGGAGTGAAAAATATATCTGTACTCACGTTCCTCTATAAATTGAGTATCCTTCACTAGACCCCTTTTTCCTGGGGTATGATCCCATGAAAATTGGCTAGAGATCTATATTCTATAAGGCCATGCTTAATTACGATGCCAAGTTCAATAGCACGTTTTTCCAAGCGTTTGTTAAACTCAGGAATGTTCTCAATGACCCAAACGTAGTCCCCAAATTTCTTGATGTGATCGGTAACTAGCAGATTACCGTCGATAGCTTGGGAATTGATTTTCATCCCGTTGATTGGCTTTGTAAGTTCTTTGCCTGTATGTAGAGAATAGAAACAGATACAGGCAGATCAGAGCGTCCAAATATTTTGAATTTTGGGTCTGTTGGCCGAGCTTCCGCAATCTCATGACCGTCCTTGCTTAGCTTTATAATAATTTTTTCAGAGTCAAAAAGAGCACCTACGGACTCATTGTCATCAAAAAATGGCTTATCTTTATTCTCTACAGCCTTATATTTCTCTAGATGACTTGCGCGAATTCTGCCCTTGATAAGCGACTGCAAGTGTTGCTCCTTATCTGCTCTTGCAAGTATGAGGACTTTATTGATCATTCCAAAATTTATCTCCTGTGGAGGGCCGATTTTTGAACCTGGCTTATTGTCTTTTTTTGACATTGATAACTCTTGTTTTCCTGTTTAGAGGCATTTTCATGCAGTTAGTTCCTAAAAAGTTTGAAACTCACTTGATAACGATAGAATTCAATATTTTTAGTAACTGTCAAAGCTCTTTTAATGCCGAGGTTATCTTCAAGAGCTATTATTACACCTTTAACTGTCTGACCTTCTTCTACCAGCTCCTCTAAAACATAACCCATATATCTTTGAATCTGTCCCACAACACGGTCGTTAGCCTTGCCTTTTTTTAACTCCACGACTAAAAGCTCTTTCTTGTCTTTACTAATTGCAAGGATATCAATGGGACCCGTATCGCTTGGATACTGCTGACCTACAAGCTCTCCTTCTTCTTCATAGATATCGTAATTCTTACCTAACTCGGTTTGTTTCCAATTTTGGACAAGAAAATCTTCTAAGTGCTTCTCAAGTGCAAAAACTGAAGGATCTTCGACATTTTCATCAGTGGAGATAGAGGGGGCTTTGCCAGAAATAAGACGCTCAATTTCATGTGCAAATTTTGTAATAGTACTCACCGTCCCAATAGATCCTGACGAGTTTTGTAGGGCTTGACTCATCTCTGTTTTTGGAATTATTGATGAGTACCATCGGACAGTCCTACGATGGGGAAGGTTCGTGCCTGGGTGATAAGAATAATTTTCTAAAACTTCACCAACAAAATACTTCCCTTCACCTGTAGGGCAAAGAACGATATCACCATTTTTAATTCCTTTGGAAACGGTCCACAGCGCCCCGCAAGCAAGACCCGCAGAAATTTTTGTTTTCTCAGGTCTGTTTTTTAAAAATATGGGGATAAATTTTTTGTTAAAAAATTTCCAATTATCTGGAAGATCATTTGTAAGGTCTAAGTGAACATCAAAATCTGCACCGATAAAGTTACCCTTATGGCATTCCTCAGCATAGATACTCTTTTTTCCTAACATAATTCTGTAGTAATTTTTCATTTTCGATGAAGCCGCCCTTATCCCTGATAATTTGTCACAATTATTTCTTAGATCCTCTCACACTAGGGTCCCAATTGACGAAAATTTCGACTTCTTCCCCATCTGCTAAATCTGTGGGGGCGTCATATTTCAAAGAAAAAGACTCTGTCTCTCCTTCTCGGCTCAGCGGTACAATGTTATTTTTTGCATTAGTGGGGCGGTAAGCTGCTGGATTTGGCATAGGATACCGATACGGGTAAACCAGTTCAAATCTCCTCTGAGCCTCATTATAAGTAGCTTTAATCCTACCCAAAGGACGCTCACTTGTATCGATTACTATTTGAACTTTATATATTCCATCTTTAAGTTTCTCAAAATGTATAATCTGAAATATGCGCCCAAACACTTCAATATACTTTAGATAATCCTCTATCGGATGTTTCTTTGACTCTGACTGTAAGTGAATAGATAAAATTTTAAAAGGAAGTTCAATCATTTCGTTCAAAGCAAAATCTGTGACTTTGATCGGAACGATATCGTAAGGAATCTTGTCTTGACCTGTCAGAGGATGGCTTTTATAAGCATTACCAGCAATATCTATGTTCATAGTTGAGCTCCGAATCTTTCGAAAACTTCTATTTTTTGCTGTTTGAAATCTCCGACTACACTGTCGAAAGCAGATTTCAATTTTTTCAAGTCAATACTTTGAAAGCGTTGACTATTATATCGACCTTCAATCCACTGTGCTCTTTCTCCAATTTTTTGCAGATTGATGATCAATTCTTGCAATTGGGTACCTTTGGTAAAAAACTGAAGTACTTTGGCAAGAGACTCTAGATCGTGTCCTGCTGTGGTTTTCAGGTCGCCAAAGCCTTTCGGTTTATTTCTGCCCTGCGACTCGTAGAGAATTTGATGAATTTCGAGTGGAAGCTGGTTTGCTTTAATATCAAGTTGATTCTGTTTTAGATGCTTAAAAACTGAAACATGAGTTTTAAGCCAGATTTCGATAGAAGTAAGCAAAGCTACGACTACGGCATTATTAGGGATATTGGTTTGAAGAGCTTCAAAAGCAATCAAATGCGCTTTTAATGCAGAGTCGGGAGTGCTCGTTTGTAGGAAGATATCTAACTTCTTAATACGCTCATAAGGGATCTCCCCGAAGTCATGTTCATTCATTATGAAATCACTATACTCATAAATCATCTGAACCTCATGTAACACATCTACAAACGTTACAGTCCATCTATATAAGCTTAAATATTGTAACACTATCTAGAAGCATAGCTACCTGTCTAGTTGCTTACTTTTCGGTCTCTCATGAAACAGAGCAGATCTTTGAATTATTGGGTTAGGAGATCAACCGATCTTTTCAAAAGTTGGTTTGTCCTGTGGAATTTCACGCATAACATCAAAAAAGAGAAGCGAAGCTACTCCTCAAAGAAGGACGGGCTTCCAGGAATTGCCCGAAAAAATGCAGAAAGCCAGATGCTCAATTGTGAATTGAAATTTAGACAAAAAAAAATCGTCAGAAAGACGATTTTAATTCTATTAAATTTCAAGATGGCGGGAGAGACGGGACTCGAACCCGCGGCCTCCAGCGTGACAGGCTGGCGTTATAACCAACTTAACTACTCCCCCACTCTTCTTGAGATTTGTTAAGTATCTTAACTGCTTTGAGAAAGCAACTAAGAAATTAACCGCGCTTAACTAAGGACAGAACCGGATGCTTTAGTAACACGAACTTTCTTGCCAGTAGCACTGTCAACTTGAAAACCAACGCGTGTAGCTTTTTTGGTTTTTGGATCAACAATAGCTACATTGCTTACGTGCAATGGCATTGGCTTTTCAACGATGCCACCGTCTGGGTTTTGCATAGTTGGTTTTTGATGACGTTTGTAGAGGTTGGCGCCAGCTACGAAAACTTTATCGTGCTTAAGGTCAACTTTTTCTACTGTGCCAGTGACGCCACGGGAACGACCCGTGAGTACGATCACTTGATCGCCTTTAAGGATTTTGAACTTAGTCTGATACTTGCTTTTCTGTTCCATTGATTTCTTCCGAGGAAAATCTAAAATGAACTTAACTAGTTATTTAATTAAGTAAGTCTGCATTTACGCACAAATTCTTCATATAGAAGAACTCTTTTTAATCAAACCCTTGCCCTTCGTCAAGACGCTTTTCTCGGAATTTTGCTGAGTCCGGCTGTTGTGGGCACCTACCTAGGAGAGATCATGACACGTAAGTCTTTCATAATCCCAGTATTTTATCTGATTTTGACCGCCTCTTATCTGCCTAATTTATGCTTTGCTGCAGGCCCAAATATATTTCTGGAGAGCGAAGATTCTCTCCGCGAGAAAAATATTAAGCCCCAAGATGTCATTCATTGGCATGATAACGGGGCTAAAATGTCATCGGATGGCACGGTAGTTGTCAGTCTCAGACTTGTAACAGAGAAAGAATTCACACTTTATACCCACGAAGTGGTGTTTTCGAGCCCAGATTCCCCAGAACTAGACAAGATGATAACGCCGCCCACCAGAAAATTAAAAGACCCGATCACGGATAAAGAGGTCGAAGTTTATGCAGAAGGGGATTTTGAACTGACTTTTAAAACCACAGGAGCGAACCTAAAGGACGAATTCCCGCTGAATATCCGCTATATTGGCTGTACTAATCGAATATGCTTATTTCCTTATACAGAAAAACTAAGCTTAAAAATCTTCCGGGATCCGCAGACAGGTGCTGAAATAGCTAAAAAGACCCCTGAATCTTCGCCTGATTTTTCTGCTGCTAGCGTTGCTCCGTCCAACGATTCCAACAGTTCTTCTGCTGATAGTGTTGCTCCGTCCAACAGTTTCAACAGTTTAAGTATGGAAGAAAGCCTGGTTTCGTATCTGGATGGCAAGGAGACGAATATCTTTTTGCTGATGTTAGTACTTTTCCTCGGCGGATTTCTAACCAACCTCACCCCTTGCGTCTATCCTATGATTCCCATCACCATCAGATTACTTGGTAGGCAATCACGTTCGCCTTTGCTAAGCGCCTTAGCTTATGCATTTGGTATTATTGTGGTTTACACCTCACTGGGTGTGTTTGCCTCATTATCTGGCAGTGTTTTTGGTGAGTATATGGCGGGCAAAGCTTTTAGCTTGGTCCTGGCTTTGCTGATGGCCCTTCTTGCGGTCACTATGTTGGGTTTTGGCAATTTAAGTTTTTTGCAAAAATTAGGTCTCAACATGGAGCAGGGGCAAAAGAAAGATGGGTTGGCCAAAGCTCTTCTGATGGGCTGTGGGGCTGGATTTGTCGCAGCTCCGTGCACTGGGCCTATTCTGGCCATGCTTTTGAGCTACATAGCTACTGGCAAAGGTTTAGCTATCTCCGTCCTGTATTTATTTATCTACAGCGCTGGTTTTGCCCTGCCTTATATTTTCTTAGGTAAAATGTCTTCGTCGTTGATGAAGGTAAAAGTCTCTCCTATGGTTCAGGTGACCGTGAAGGTCTTGTTTGCATCGGTGATGTTCGCCCTAGCGTTTTATTATTTGCGCATACCCCTCTATGTTTATGTAAAGCAGTTGCTACCTTATTGGGAAAATATAGCCCTTGGGTCGGGGATAGTCTGTGTATTGCTTTTTGCTGCGGCATACTCATTCAAAAAAATCTCTGAGAAGTCTTGGTTGGTATTGCCAACCTTGCTACTAGGGATGAGCTTATTCTCGTATAGCCAGTGGCGAACCCATCCTACTCACGGAACTCAAAACCTAGAGCCTTTAACCTGGATCAAAGATGAAGCAGCAGCTTTTGCTAAAGCTCAGCAAGAAAATGCCCCCCTTCTTATCGACATGTGGGCAGAGTGGTGCGAAGCTTGCAAAAAAATGGACGTACAAACTTTTGGGAATGAAGAGCTGATTGCTGAGGCTAAAAAGCATGGCTGGGTTTTACTTCGGCTAGATCTGACTGAGGCAAACGAAAACAATGATAAAATTCAAAATAAGTACAGTGTGCAAAGTTTGCCAACAGTAGTTCTCATACCGGACGGCAGAAAATCTGACGAAAAAAACAGCATTAATGGATTTGTCAGCGCGGCACGGCTGCTTAACGAAATGCGGATGATACGCTAAAAAGTTTAGCTCCGTCCCAAGAGTTTTCGTCCCAAGAGTTTTCCAATGGTTCCCACAAGAGTTTCGTCTCAAGAGTTTTCTAGCTCCGTCCAATGGTTCGCATCAATGGTTCGCAATGGTTCGCAATGGTTCTCAACGGTTCTTAAAGGAGGAAATAGTGCGGCGTTACCTTCTCTACGTAGGGTCCTTGAAGCAGATCGATTACTCTCGTAACAGCTTACTGCGGATCGATGCAGAGCTTTTTAATGGGGATAAAGATGCTTTTCTCATCAAGCATAGTTCCTTGGGGGAGCTTGAATTAGTCGTCACCCTCCTCAGCGATATCAAGATGGTCACAAACCACCTCCGTCACTGGCCAGTGGATCTGCTGATCTATGATGAACGTCTGGGTGCTATGGATGCTATTGAAGCCATAGCCCAGATGGAAGAGGATATTAAAAACCTTGCTCAGCTCTGGGGCCCGGATTTTCATTTCCCTAAAGGGCGTATGATAGTCCTCCTTGAACCTTCTCAGGATATATCAGGCAAGACTTTTGCCCTGGGACGGAGCAACGTCAAAGACGTGATTGTAGCACCTCCTACACTAGCCAAGACTCTGCGTTGGGTAGCACGCCTGATCGGCGGTGAAGAGAAACAACACCATAAGATCGGAGCTGCTTTTAGCGGGGGGGCTGTCGAAGGTTTCTTGTATCAAGCAGGTTGCACCTACGCTCTCAACAGAGCTCTTAAACAAGGCTCTCTCTACGACTGCCAAGCCTACTCTGGGGTCAGTAGTGGTTCCGTGATTTCGGCAGCTTTAGCAGCTGAGGTACCGCTTCACGAGCTGATCTTGTCCATAAAAGGTAAATCCACTCGTCTGCCACCCTTTAGTTCAAGTCTGATCTATGACGTGGCTGGTAAGCATATACTGAGTAGGATAGCAAAGCAGACCCTTGAATGGGAAGGTTTGAACCCTGATAAAATTGGGCAAAAAATTCTAAAGAGCTTCCCAACTGCCTTATTGAAAGGGGATAGGCTCCACTCCTTTGTGCTACGTGCTATCTCCGAATTTAATTCTAAAAATTCTTTTGTTACCCTCGAAAACGATTTGTTTATCGGCACCACACACCAAGATACTTTTGAACATGTAGTCATGGGTTTGCCGCCCTGGCAAGACGTTCACATCAGTGATGCTGTACGTGCTTCCTGTGCATTGCCTCCTTTCTTTGCTCCGCATAAAATTGGTGGGCAAACGTTTATTGATGGACAAATCACCGGCGTTTGCAATTTAGAGCTTTTAGTAAAAAGACGTTGTAACCTGATATTTATCATCGATCCTATTATCCCTTATAGTTCTTATGAAGTAGGGATGACGGAAAAACTCGGAGGTATTTACACTCTGATTCAGAGTATAAAATCCTTGTTGCATACGCGTTTTCGTTCGGAATTAGCCCATCTCACCGAAAGGTTTGCCGATGTAGATTTCTTGGTTTTTCAACCTTATGATGAGTGTGCGGAAGCTATGCGTGGGTCACCTCTCAAGTATTGGATCAACACCAAGATCACGGATCTGGCTTATTCCACCACTCTTAGACGCTTGCGAGAACGGCACAATGTTTATAATGCGAAACTTTCAAAATACGGATTTCAACTGTCCTCCCCTGAGGAGCTTTACGAGCTAGAAAGACACGGATTAGAGATTTAAGGAGTTAACAAACATGTCAGCTATAACTTTGTATCATTATTGGCGTTCGTCCTGTTCTTGGAGAGTGCGTTGGGCTTTGCATATTAAACAAATCCCTCACCAACTAAAGCATATAAATCTATTGGCTGGTGAACAGCACATGGATGCCTATAAAAAAATAAACCCGTCGGCTAGTGTCCCGAGTTTAGAAGTTTCTGGAAAATTTTTTGGGGAATCGTTAGGCATTATTGAATGGCTCGATGAAACGTATCCAGCTAACCCTTTGTTGCCTTTGGACCCAGTTTCCAGGATGTACGTGCGGCAACTTTCCTACACCATAGCCTGTGGTACGCAACCTTTGCAGAACCTCGTTGCTCAGAAATATTACTCCTCAAAAAAAGATGAGCAGGAAGAGTATGTCCGTTACTGGATCGCTCGTGGGCTAACGGCTTATGAAAAAATTCTGGAAAATGGACCTTATGGTAGTTTTAGCTGTGGAGGTGAGGTGACCATGGCTGATCTGTGTTTAATACCTCAGTGTTATAATGCAGATCGTTACCTTGTTGATTTAAATAATTTTCCGATTTTAAAAGGCATCTACGAGAGAGCTTTGAAAACGGAAGCCTGTGAGAAGGCTGCACCGCATCATTTTATTCCTAAATGATTTTTATCTTTAATTGTTAGTAGAATTAGTAGAGATGTGAGTAATAGCTTCTTCATTGCTCCTTCCAAGCTTCCTTTTCTGGGGGAACCAGCTGCGCAGTTTCCCCCAACCCCTCCTTGCTAATAATCAGTCTTCTCCTGCCAATATGACTTATTGTCAAATTAAAATAAAATGAGAGAATGTGAATAACACTTAAGAAAAAATAATTTTTTGCAGGAGTTTTTATGAAAAAAGCACTATCAGCGATGTTTGTTTGTCTTCTTTCTGCTTCCGCTTTTGCAGAAATGCCAGTAGTTCGCGCTGACAGATTTGAAGGAGAACGCGAAGCTTTCAGATCTGTAATTTGCGAAGCTCGTAATCTGAGAACTGGACGTGAGTTTGAAGGTATCGCCCGTGACCGTGAAATAGCGGCAAGAGAAGCGATCAGAAAATGCGAACGTTTTAGTGAACGCGCCGGTCGTTGCGAAATCATTCGTTGCCGCTTTGAAGGTGACCGTCGCTAATAGCAGATTTTCGTTTGCAAACCACGGAACTTAATAGCAACCAAAGAATCATCCCCAAAAAATAACTAGCAACTACCCCTGGAACATAACCAGGAGCGTATTCTAATTCCATTTCACCGATAGGGTATTTTGGCTTAATCTTTAATAAATCTGATCCATGAGTCAATATTTCCCCTTCACCTTTTTTGATCTTCCATCCAAAGAGTGCATTGGTATTTAACTCAAGCAGTGCCCCTTTAGGAATAGAATAGGAAAAGTTCAGGTAACCTGGAGTGTATGCAAATTCGTGGGCAAAACCATGGTGGTTTGGCACGGTATAAATAGCACCTTTGTACTTAGGATCGCGAGGTTGAAGTATCGGGCCATTGGTAAAAGAATGTTCGTAGCAGATGTTGGATTGAGAATTGTTAATTGCAACTGGAGTGGTCGAAAAAATTTTTAGTTCGTTGGTACCCATAATTCCAGGATGCATACCGTAATCATTACGGTTACGGCCTACATCCAGAGTAGGGTAAATATAAACGGTATAAGCTTCTGCCAATAAAAAACAGGCTAAAATAGAATAGACCCATTTCCTAGCAATAAAAGTGTCGAGGGATTTACTGATCAGGAAGACAAAAAACACATAGGAAAAAATAAACAGACGAGATTGCGCGTGCATATTATTAAATATCGGTAGTTTTTGATACAAATGCCAAGGATTGATTTTAGGCAAAAGCCCTGAGCCCACCCACAACCAAAATAAAACGGAAAGAAAAGCAAGAATGTTAGTTCGAAAAAACCCTTTGCTTTTTATCATCGTAAAAATAACAAGAGCTATACCCAAAGGACTTAAATAGCAAGCATACTCATGAAAACGCAGAGCTGAGAACATAGTAAAAATATGCTCGAAAGGATTAAAGAAAGCCCTGCGTAGTAAGTTATTAGGCATAGTGAAAAAATCAAGATCAGGATTGCGGTGAGATAAAAACATGAGAGTTGGGTACGTTTTTGGCAGGGTGAGCAATATAAAACAGAGTATAGTTAACAGATAAAACCAAGCATTGCGTCTCAGCAGTGCTTGCCACCCAACAAAAGAAACCCAACCGATAAGCATAGCGTTAGCGAAGATGAGGAAAGTGAAGCTGAATGGGTAAATCTCTCCACTGACGAGCATAAAAGCCAGGATGCTTGTGAATGCTAAAAAATTTCTCCTCTCAAGGATATACCTCCCCAAAAACAACATGAGTGGAATCAGTTGAAAAGATGAAAAAGGTCCGTGGCCTTCGGTAAAATGAAAGGCAAACCAATTGCAATTTATAAATAAAATAGCACCGACGATGCTGGAAGATTCTTTTATTTGAAAGGAGCGTAAGAAAGCATAAGTCCCCCATAAGCCTAAAAAGGACAGAGTCATAAGGATACATAATTGGGCTAATTGTGGGGGGAGAAAAATTTCATACAACACGAGAGGGGAAAAAAGCCTGTTCTGGGGGTTGGCAAGATAGTCGATGCCTCCGCAGAACCAAGGGTTGTGGATGGGGAATTTTCCAAATTGCCAGATGCTGGCTTGGATGAATCGGGTGTAGTAGGCGAATTGGCCCCAGTCTTTAGGGAAAAAAGATCGGGAGCGTAGGATGAAGATGGAAAAGGAGATTAGGGTGGAGAAAAGGAAAAGGAGAGATAACTTTTTTTTGTTCATCCTGGTTTCTCTTTATTTGTTTTTGATGAGGTATTTTATCACAAGGTTTATTTCTGGGGGGAAACCAACTGCACTTTTAAATCGAGGGGGAACCAGCTGCGCCTCTTGAAATAAAAAGCCCCCCTCCTTGCTATCAAGGCGAGAGATGGGTGCGAGGCTTATATAAAGTTCATCTATTTTCAGGATACTAGTTTCATTTGGAGGGGTATTTTGAAAAAAAAATTTATCGCAACTTTTTTAAGTATGATGCTTCTATTTAACAGCAGCGGGCTGATGGCTGGTTCAATTTCAAAAGCCATAGCTAGTGACAAAGGGATGGCCGCTACGGGATTTGTCTACGCTTTATCTTCGGCTATATCTAACTTTGTGTGGAGCTTTGATTGGACGAGAGTTGGGTATACCAATGACCAAAAAGGCAAGATCCAAGAAGGTGGTGGTTTGAGCGCCTCTGCAGAAAATGCTCTGTTAGGTTTTATCTTTGCTATCTGGGCCTATGAATACAAAAAAAACCACCCCGCACCAGCTCAGACAAACGCTTAAAATCAGTGAGCTCTTACCTGGTGATGGTGGTGGACCACACGCAGGATCTGTTCTTTAAAAAAATGAAAAGTCAAAATCCCTGCTGAACCGAAAATAAACATCCTTAGTAGGCTTGGAGCTTGGGGCTTAAATTCCACACGCTTATGATCAATTTTTTTAAGGTCGTTTGGATTGAGATCCTCAGACGTTGCTGGAAAAGAAAGACAGATGAGAACGCTTAGAAGCGTTAATTTTAATCGCATAATAAACCTAGCTAAATGGGTGAAAAACTTAAGAAGAAGGCAGGGACTCTATCATTGATGAGTATTTTGTCACCCATTTTCTAGTTTTTTGCTAAGGCCCTAACTAAACAGCTCAAAGCTCACATCCCCGTGCTCTTGGCAGTAGATTTTGGGAACTTCAAAGCTCATAAGAGTTTTGTAATGCATCAACTGTTCTGTGTGCTCCACCGTTCTGTGTTCATATCCACAAATTTTTGGCCTTTTACTGCATTGCGGGCATGAATAGTCCGTAGTCCGGGGGTAGGTCATTTTTAGCAAAATACTACCGTCGTATAAATTAGGGACTACTTCGCTCATTTGCCAGTGTGCAGGAAGATTCATGAGCATGGAAAGAAGGGTGGTGTCTTTCATTGAGGCCTCTCAAGGGTAAAAAGTTTACTTTATAAAAAGTGACTTCGATCAGGCTTTTTTAGACTGCTCACCTTTGGCAGTCCTAAGTGATCTCTTGAGGAGGTTTACTTGGAAAGCTTCTGGGTGAGAAGAATCGAACTGCTGCCGTCCATAAATGGACTCGCTCCTTAAAGTTTGGTATGAGTACAGGCTAAAATATTTTTTAAAGACTTGTCAACTTTTTGTGAATCGCTTCGTTGCTTAACAGCACTTTTTTGTTCTCTAAACCACCGGCAAACCCGGTGAGGGAACCATCACTTCCTATAATGCGATGGCATGGGAGAATGATAGCAATCGGGTTAAGGCCATTAGCATGACCGACAGCCCGTGAAGCTAAAGGAGAGCCAACGGAGGCAGCCTGTTGCTTATAAGTAGCAGTGGCTCCAAAAGGAATAAGCTGCAAAGCAGTCCAAACTTTTTTCTGAAACTCTGTGCCTGAGATAAATTGCAAAGGGATGGAGAATTTCTGACGCTTACCAGCAAAATATTCGTCTAGTTGCTGCTTGGTTTGTTGCAGAACCGCAGTAGATGTTTCGCTGAAACTAGCTTCAGGTAAACGCTTGGTAAAAGCTGACCACAAAGGTTCAAAGATGACTCCACAGAGGGTTTGTTCCTGGCTTGCTAAAAAAAGGATGCCTACCGGGCTTTGGTAGGTCTGAAAACAAATAGACATCATATAAAGAGGCTTTCAAGATGAAATTTAAGAAATTATCATAAAACGAAGCGTAAAAGTAATCGATCTTATGAATCCAAAATTAACTAAGTGTGCAGAAAATTTCTATGGCTATGGATAGTTTCTATGTTTAAATACTTATTCGCCTTCGCTCTCTCAGGTTTTTTTTTGCCCCGCTAGCCTCCGCTCTTGTGCAAGAGGATGAAGATAAAACGATAAATTCTTGCAAGTACTACAATCTACTCGCTGATCAGACTGGCTGTAACTATTTTATTAGTTTTGCAGCCCCTTATTGCCAAGGAATGACTACCGTTCTCAAGCCCCGCATGTCCATAGATGGGCAGGGTTGGTTGACGGAAACCTCTCAGTGCTTGCGCGATAAGATCTCTACTGTGGACAGGGGTTTGAGTTGCCAGGAGATAGAAAAAGCGGCTTATGAGCACCATACTGAGTGTTATGTTGATAAGGGGTTTTGTGAGTTGTCGGATAGAGATAAAGGTAGGGTCTTATTTTATTTAAAGGGGGAGGTTTTCCATCTGCGGTCGGTGGAGACTTTTTTACGTATTGCGGCTCTATGTTATTTTAATTCGGGGAAACCAACTGTCTTTTAAATCGAGGGGGAACCAGCTGCACTTTTTATTTCTGGGGGGAAACCAACTGCGTAGTTTTCCCCCTAGACCCCCCTTCCTTGCTGAGATTTTGCTTTTATTTGAACAAAATTTTTTCTCGCAGCTCTTCTTCGTCTATATGGAGTTTGCGAGCTTTAAGTAAGTCCACAAGGTTGACGTAGCCTATGGCCTGATGAGAGTGATCATCGAGGACCCGTAAGATACTGCAGCTCTCTCTAGCCATCATTTCTGCAGCTTTACGGCAGCTGGCATGGGCATGGATAGAGCTTGGGATCGGGTCAGCATCATGCATGGTAATTTCTTTGGACATTACCTCGATCACTCGCATCCGTTCTAGAGGATCGACATTGTACTCTCTAAAAATATCAAAACCACGACGGGCAATTTTTTCGGTGAGGATAGAACGCTTAGTTATAAAAACCGAGACTGTGTAAGAAGCTATACAAGCAGCTAGTAACAAGGGTAGCACGCTAGTTACATGAGTTAATTCCACAGCAAAAATCATAGCTGTGAAGGGTACACCCATGACTCCACCGAGCATAGCAGACATGCTGACCATAGCCCAGAGAGCTGGGTCACCAGGAAGGATTTGAGCTTCGACCAGTCCAAGGCCTGCTCCTATCATCAAGAGAGGGGCCAGTACCCCACCTGAGGTACCAGAAGCCAAGGCAATTACCCAGATTAAGGCTTTTACCGTGATAATGATCCCTGCATGACTGGGTCCTATGCGGCCGTTAAGAAAATCGGTAATCACGTCAAAGCCGATTCCGAGGGCTCTTGGTTCAATAAGTCCACCCAAACCCACAGCAAGGCCACCGATGCAAGGCCACCACATCCAGTGCAGTGGCAAACGGTGAAAAAAATCTTCTAATTTATAAAGAGATGAACTCAGGAGCGCAGCAGCTCCACCAGCAACAACGCCCACTAAAATAGCACATAAGACATCACTCTCAGGCAGTATAGGCATAGCGGCCAAAGGTATAATCGGACCTGCACCTAACATGTAGTGACGCATCGCAGCAGCGACCGAAGAAGCTACCGCTACGGGGATCAAGCTTCGGGGTTTCCATTCAAAAAGTAAAAGCTCTACAGCCAATAGCACTGCTGCAATAGGAGAGGCAAAAATCGCAGACATACCAGCTGCGGCACCTGCCACTAATAAAGTTTTTCTTTCGGAAGCTGAGAACCTAAAAAACTGTGCGCAGATAGAACCTAGAGCACCGCCAGTCATGATGATCGGACCTTCAGCACCAAAAGGGCCCCCTGAACCTAAAGAAATAGCTGAGGAGAGGGGTTTTAACACTGCTACTCTCGGGTTCATGATGCTTTTGCCAAAAAGTATCGCCTCTAGGGCTTCTGGAATACCGTGGCCACGGATGCGCTCGCTACCGAAGCGAGCCATCAATCCGATAATCAGACCACCCACGCAAGGAGCTAAAAAAGTGAGAAGAGAAGGAGTAGCTTCGGAGGGGTTGGCTGCTGCAAAAGAAAACTGATGGAAGAAGAAGATATTTGTAAAAAAATTGATCAAGTAAAGCAAGATCACAGCAGAGAAGCTAGCTAGGAT
>Ga0206929_1159_pt1 | contig 15725 bp, 13 predicted proteins | sample Alteio_BWOrgHeat_19_FD_152929 | JGI IMG/M metagenome (GOLD analysis project Ga0206929, IMG submission 152929) | Enriched cells from forest soil in Barre Woods Harvard Forest LTER site, Petersham, Massachusetts, United States -... | ecosystem: Environmental > Terrestrial > Soil > Temperate forest >...
TGTCGCTCTCGCTCCCCGGCGGAGACAACGGTGGAAGGAAGCGCTTTGCCGCCCAAACTGGCCACGGCACCGGTCTGGAAGTTGGTTCCCGTAATCGTAAGTGAGAAAACGCCGACCGGAATCGGCGACGGCGTGACGCTGGATATGGTCGGCGTCGGAATCGCCGCATAGGTTGCGGTTACCGTTGTGGCGGCCGCGGGCATGGTCAGCGTCGTGCTTGCAGCGGAAGCATTCGCAACGGTGGCACCTGTCCAACTCTGGAACACCTGACCCGGTGGCGCGGCGCTCGCCTTGATGGAGACGACGGTTCCCGCGGCATAGGAACCGCTTCCGGTTCCGCTATTGACCGTTAGCGAAAAGACGGGACCTGTTGTGTAATTAGCCGTGACCGTCGTATTCGCCGCGGGCATCGTGAGCGTGGTTGTCGCCGCGTTCGGATTCGCCACGGTCGCTCCGGTCCAGCTTTGGAAAGTCTGCCCTGCCCCGGGGGTCGCTGTAATGGTGACCGTTTGACCCGCTGCATAGGAGCCGCTTCCGGTTCCTCCCGTAACGGTCAAGCTATAGTTCGTCGATCCGCCCGAGACAGTCGGTACCGTCAGCGCGTTTCCATATCCCGAACCAGCATTCTTCACGGAAAATGTCGCCGTGCTGCCGCTTCCTTGATATCCCGTCGCCTTGATGGTGGTCGAGGTTATGGAACTGGTGGACAGTTGCACGCTGTGGCCGTTGAAGGTATCGATCACCGTCGCCCCGGACTGGAATCCCGATCCCTGAATCGTGACTGAGATGGTTCCGAGCGGGAGCGGATTCGGAGTGACCGAAGTAATGGTGGGACCAGCCGACAGAATCGATACGTAGACGCTTCCCGAAACCGAAGGGTTGGAAACGCTCTTCGCTTTGATTTGAACCGGGTTTTGACCCGGCAGCGCAACGGGCGCGGTATAGACCCCGGTGGAAGAGATCGTCCCCACGGTGCTGTTTCCACCGGCGACGCCTCCCGCATACCAGGTCACGGAAGAGTCGGAGAGCCCTGTGACCGTCGCGGTGTACTGGCGAGTCAGTCCCACGACCACCGATTCGTTGCTGGGGGTAACGGTGATGCTTTGTGCCAGGATTGCGGGGGCGACGAGAGCGGACAGGACAACTACCCAGGTGTTTCGAGTCATGCCGAAAGACTCCTCCTTGTGTTCGTGCAAGGGTGCCAGACCGCTGCATGGTCCACCATGTCCCGGCGCCTCACACTAGTAGACACGAAACTTTGGTCCTGGGAAACTCGGGAACCACCGTACCTGTAGCTGGGCTTTCACCTAGCGAGTAATACGTGACGATGCGCCAGGGGTAGGCTGCGGATCATTCACCGGTTGGTGTACTCTAGTCCGTGGTACGTAGACAAATCGGTCACAACTTGAGGAGACTTTCGATGAATCGCTTGACTTTTAAATGGATCGCGCTGGCAAGCGCGCTGCTCGCTCCGGCGATGAGCTACGCCGAAATCTCCTGCACGCGCGAAGGACTCAAAGCTGCAGCCGACCTTTACGTGGCCGCTCAAACCAAGGGCGACACTTCCGGCCTGCCTCTCGCTATGGGGCTGGGTTACGTCGAAAACTTCAAGGCTATGGCCATCAACGATGGCCTGATTAAGAAGCCTATGAAGATCGACCACCAGATGACTCTGCTCGATACGGCGACTTGTCAGACCTATACGCAGGTGATGGTTTCAAACCCGGCCGAACCCTACGCCCTGGGCACGCGGATGCGCATCAACCACGGGCTGATCGCCGAGATCGAAATGGTCTGGACAACCACCGGTTATTGGGGATTCAACATCGATAACTTCCTGAAATACGCGTCTTCTGAAGACTGGGGCACGATCCCCGCCGCCAAGCGCGACACGCGCGCGACGCTGGAAGCCGCCGCGACTGCTTACCTCGATGCGTTCCTGGAAGGAAAGAAGGACCTGGTGCCGTGGGGTTATCCCTGTCAGCGGACCGAGGGTGGAATGTACACCGGCCGGGGCGCGGCTACGGATTCCTGCGACGTAGGCGTGCCGAGCGGAGTCAATATCGCCAACCGGCACTTCGTGGTTGACGAAACCATCGGCGCCGTGATTGCCTTCTGCACCTTCGGCGCAGGCGGCCCGAACGGCGGCAGCGGATCGCCCGATACGCATATGTTCCGAGTGGAGGGCGGCAAGCTGCGCTTCGTCCACACGATGACGCATCTATTGCAGGCTGCGGGTCCGGGTCGTGGAGCAGGGCAAGGCAAGGGTGGACCGGGGCCGGGCAAGGGTCCGGCGCCGAACGGGAAGCAGTAATAGCCTCGCCAGCGCCTTACGACCAAGGGCGACATGGAGACCGGATGGCTCCTGACTTTGACGAGATCGGGCATTACGGCGGCAAAATCACTTTTCATCTCGCGACAGATCTCCAAGGGCGGTTGGGATGTCAGGTTGAATTTAGTGGGAGCCGAGCCGCCCGCCTCGCTCTCATTGGCATCTACGCCCTGCCCCAGGGTGTCCCCGTTAGTTCCATTCAGTTAGGTGGTTCGGGACAGCCATCGGGTCCCCCGCCATTTCCGGGTGCTTTCAGGTCCTGATCGCTTCCGATGCCGAGGGCAAATTCGGACACAAGTGCACTCGCTGCCAAGGCTATTGGCGTAGCGGCCCCTGGCCGAATATCTGCCCCTATTGTAGGTTTCACGCGGAAAGTCTTGCCTTTATGTCGGAGGCACAGCGCCGGTACGTGCAGCACTATTGCCACGTCTTAACCGACGCTCTTGGCTCAATAGAGAGCGGCAACGTGACGATAGATATGGACGCCGTTGCCGACGCCGTCGGAAAAGAGACAAAGCCACCTTTCTACGTTTCCGAAGAAAGCCAGCAATACAAATTCACCTGCGACGCTTGTGAAGAGTTCAACGATATCCTTGGTCGGTTTGGATACTGCTCACAATGTGGAACCCGCGCTGATCTCGGGGATTTCGAAGGAAATACGATCCCCGCCATTCGCGCGCGATTAAACCAGGAGTCTCCACCGGAGGATTGCGTTCGCGATTCGGTAGCGTCCTTTGATGCCTTCGTGGCACAACTTGCAAAAGAGCTTGCGGCGCATGTTCCGCTAACAGACCGTCGTAGGAAGAGGCTTACAACACAACGATTCTACGATCTTCGAGAGGTTCGAGACATCCTCAATGAATGGTTCGATATCGACATTGGCGCAGGAATGAGAGATGACGAGTTTCACGCCACGGCACGCCTATTCCACCGGCGGCACGTATACGAACATAACGGAGGCGAGGTCGATCAGAAATACCTTGATGACAGCGGAGACAGTTCAGTTCGACTGAAACAGCGAATACATGAGAGCAAGCAGGACGTGCACACTCTTATGAGTTCGCTGGTCAAAATGGCTCGGAACCTTCACAACACTTTCCACGAGCTACTTCCGCCAATTCCGGGGCCCATTCAAGCATTCGCGGCGAAGAAAGAGAGGATTGAGAAGTACACTAAAGGAGGCCCAACCGCCCGTTCTTAGTGTTGCGATCGATCGCGAACAAACAAGGCGAGCGCGCAATGGCGAACCGACGAACCTACTTCCCCGGCTCCCACAGCATGATGTATCCTCCGACGTCCGAATCGCGGATCATCACCGCCCGGCCGCCTTTGTATTTCATGATGCCACCTGATGTGACGGTACTCGCCCCGTTCGCCTTCGCTCGCGCGTAAGCGGTCTCGATATTTTTCACCTGGAAGCCCGAGAAGTTGGCGTTGATGTCCTGGAACTTCATCGGCGGAGCAGTCTTGTCTTTATTCAGCGCGAACCAGACCAGCTCGATGCGAAGGCTATTCTTGGTGGTCGCCTGCGGATACCAGCCGTTCTGCATGAGCTGGGCCGCAGTGGTGCTCTCGATTGCGGGATAGTCCCCTCCCAGGACTTTGATATAGAAATCTCGCGCCTTCTCCGGATCGACCACATTCACTGCGTAATGATTGAAGCCGGTCTGTTTACCCCAACGGTCGATGGTCTGCCCGGTTGCAGTGGAGTTCGAAACCCGCACAGCCGGAGGAGCGCCGGGACGAGGAGCCGGCACGCCGAAATTTTCAATGGTCAGCCCGTCGGGATCCGAGATAAAAGAGTAGGACCGGAACGCCCCCGGCGCACCCTTCTGTTGACGATCATTCGCCAGCCCTTGGATCTTCGGCATTTTCAATAGACCCATGCCTTCCAGCTTGTCGAGCAGATTGCTGACGTTGTCTACGGTAAGGTCGATGTGGTTGGCACCAAGGTCGAAGGAATTGAGCGTGCTCCAGTCCTGGCGGTCGATCCCTCGATATTGACGGAGGATTAGTCTAAATGGCACGTCCGATACCGAACTCTGCACCTGCATGGTCGCGGTCCGCGATTCCGCGTTCGGTGTGTTGCCGAGCTGGTTCAGCTCTTTGTCCACTTCCCACTTGCTCGGTCCCTCGACTAACTTGAAGTCGATCGCTTCGAAGTATTTGATGGATCGCTCCAGGTCAGCGACCTGATGGCCGACAAAGCCCAGCCCCACGATATCGGCGGGAGGTGTTGCCGCTTGGGCGAAGAGCGCCAGCGTTGCCAGACTGAGTGCGAGGGCGAAAAGAAGTGTTTTCTTTGTGTTTTTCATGTCGTTACGTAAACCCACTCTATTCTACCCGCAACGAAACAACCACTCCTTACAGTCGCGGCTCGTGATGCGGCTGCAAATAAAGATCACCGATTCCGAGCCGCAACTGCAAGGAGCGGTTCTGAAACCTACTTTTTCAGCAAGCTCCTAATGCGCTGCGACTCGCTCCGCAGTCTTCGCCGGACGCCGCATCAGCAGAACCAACGGTATCAGCGCCAGGAACATCACCGCGAGAATACGAAACGTATAGACATACGATACGATCGCGGCCTGACGTTCCACCATGCCGAACATGATTGCGGCGCTCTGGCTCTTTGCGAGCAATTGACTGGATCCCTGTGCGACCATGCCGTGTTGCAGCAACTGGAAACGCTGCATCGCCTGTGGCTGCAACGGAGAAATATGCGCAACCAGGTTATTGGTCGCGCCCTGCTGGAAACGTTCCACCATGGTCGCGACGCCCGCGATGCCGATGGATCCACCCACGTTGCGAAGAAGGTTGAAGACGCTGGTCGCGTTGCCCATACGTTCCCTCGGGATCCTGCCCATTGAGATTGTGGTCAGCGGCACGAACAACAGAGCGAGAGAAAGTCCCTGAACGAATTGCGGCCAGAAAAAGTCCCAGTAGCCGGCTTCGAGGCTTAGTCGCGAGAATCCGATCAAGGTCGCGGCGGCGACGACGAGTCCGGAAGCAAGGAATTTCCGTGCATCGTATTTGCCGAGGAACGCGCCTACCAGGGGCATCGCGACGAACGCGCCAATCCCACGCGGGGCCATCGCGATCCCCGCCTGTAGCGCGGGGTAGCCGAGCAGCGTCTGGAGCCAGATCGGAAGAAGCACGAGGCTCCCGTAGAGAACGAAGCCCATCACCGTCATTAAGGTGGTGCCGGCGGCGAATGTTCGATCTTTGAATACGCGCAGATCCACCACGGGGTGCTCCGTCGAGAGTTCGCGAACGAGAAAGAAGATCAACGCGACGACGGAGATGATGATCGTCATGGTAATGAACCGGCTGGACAACCAATCTTCCTGCTGCCCCTTATCGAGGACGATCTGCAAAGCACCAATGCCCACGGCAAGCAGGCCGATCCCCCAGTAATCGATCCCGCCTTTGCCGCGCTTAATGTACGCGGGATCGAAGACGTAGGCGCGAATCATCATCGTCGCCATCACGCCGATCGGGATGTTGATATAGAAGACCCAACGCCAGCTGTAGTTATCGGTGAGCCATCCGCCGAGTACCGGCCCTAGAATCGGAGCCACGACGATTCCCAATCCCCAGAACCCCATCGCCTTGCCGCGCTGATCCTCGGGGAATGCTTCCAGGAGAACTGCTTGCGACAGCGGCTGAAGCGATCCTCCTGCCGCTCCCTGGAAGATGCGGAACACGATCAGCATCGGAAGAGATGTCGCGAATCCGCAGAAGAACGACGAGATCGTGAATCCGGCCACGGAAGCCAGCAGCAGACGTTTACGGCCCACGTGATTCGCGAGCCATCCGGTGATGGGCAGCACGATCGCGTTTGCGACCAGATAAGAAGTGAGAACCCAGGTCGCCTCCGTCACCGTGGCCGAAAGACTGCCCCCGATGTGCGGCAGCGATACGTTGACCACCGTTGTGTCGAGCACTTCCAGGAACGTCGCGCCCATCACCGCAATCGCGATGATCCACGGGTTTACCTTGGGATGCTCAGGCGTCACTTCACGCGAACCTTGGGGGACACCGACATTCCAGGACGCAGCAGATGATCGGGATCTTGTCCCTTATCGAACGTAATCTTCACCGCCAGGCGCTGCACAACTTTCACGAAATTTCCTGTCGCATTCTCCGGCGGAAGAATACTGAAACGCGCGCCTGTGGCTGGCGAGATGCTATCGACGTGCCCGCTGTACTTGCGTCCCCCGTAAGCGTCCACATCGATTTCGACCGGCTGACCGGGGCGAATCTGCGCCAACTGGTTCTCTTTGAAGTTGGCGGTTACCCAAATATCCTCTAGCGGAACAATCGTGATCACGGATTGCCCGGCTTGCACGTCCTGTCCCACCTCGACGTTCCGCCTCACAATTCCGCTGATAGGAGCCTTGATCACGGTGAAGTCCAGATTCAGCTTGGACTGATCCAACTCAGCCTGCTTCGTGCGAATCTTCGCGGCGGCGGCAAGGGCCCGAGCTTCGGACGCGGCCACTTGTTGGGGACCGCTTGCGGCGGATTTTACATCGGATTCTGCCTTAGCCATCCGCATTTGTTGCTGCGTCACCTGACGCTGTGCGACATCGACCGCACTCTGAGCCTGCTGCAATTCTCCGCGGCTGGCATCGAGTCGCGCCTTGGCGGTCGCAGCCGCAGCGGTCGCCGCATCGAACTGCTGGCGGGAGATCTCCTCTTTCGCCACCAGTTTCTGATAGCGTTCCAGGTCGCTCGCGGTTTTCGCGGAATTCGCCTCCGCCTCGCGAACCTGCGCCTGCATCACGGGAAGGCGGGCCTGCGCCGCTTGCACCTGCTGCTGCGACGTCGCGATGGCGGCCTTCACCTCTTCAAGCGATGCCTGAGCTCCCGATAACTCGGAGGACGTCGCGTTCGAGACCACCGGAACGTCGGAGCGGCTAGCTGCCGCATCCGCCTGAACCTGCGATAGCTCTGCCTCGACTTGATGAACCGCCGATTGATAGGGGCGCTGGTCCATCTCCACCAGCACCGTACCTGCTTCAACGTACTGGTTGTCCTCTACCTTCACCGCCATCACCGTACCTAAGACACGCGAACTGATGTCGTGAATCCGGCCGTCGATTTGCGCGTCGTCCGTCGATTCCCAAGCCTGGCTGTTCTTCCAGTAGAAATAGCCGACCGCAGCGCAGATCGCCAAAAGCCCCGCGACGATCCACATTCCGCGATTCGACTTCGTGGAGGGAGGTTTCTCCGTCATCTGCACTGGCTCTATGGTCTGCGTACTCATGGATTCGTCTCCCCCACCACGCCCATCGCCCTCGCTAGTGTCACTTTGGCGAATGTATATGCGTACAAGCTGGCGATATAGTTATCATTCGCGGCCGCAAGCTGCTGCTGGGCCTGTACTACTTCCAATGTGTCCGTGACACCGGCCTGAAAACGGTCGCGCGCCTGGGTCACTTGTTCCGTCGCCAAATCGACAGAGCTTTTACCGACGCGAACCTGCTCCGAGGCAGCCTGTAAGTCCAGAATCGCGGCTCGGATCTCAAACCCGATGTGCGATTTCAAGCCGTCGAGAAGAGTCTGCTGCCGATCCACTTCCGTCTTGGCCAGAATCATTGCGCCCTCTTCCGCATGGCCCGCGAAGATCGGAATGTTTAGACCCAAGGAAACGTTGTACGTGCCGTGCGAGGATTCGGGCGAACGGCCCAGAATGCCATAGTCGCCATCCAGGGAAAGCGTTGGGACGCGGACCCGATCCATTCCCTTCATTTGGAGTCTGGCGGCATCCAAGCGCGCTTGTTGGCTCTGGTAATCCTTGCGATTGAGATACGCCTGTTCGACTGCCGATTCCTCCGGCGCCTTGATCGGATCGAAGACGAATTCGTCTGTCAATTTCACCGCTTGGTTGCTGGGAAGCCCGATCGCTTCTTCTAAGCTCAGCTTCTGTTTCTCGAAGCCGACCCGCCGGGCAATCAACTGATTTTGTTCGGCCTGCAATTCCACTTGCGCCCTGAGCGCATCGATGGCGGGCGCCAATCCCGCCGTACGCCGATCTTGCGCTAGGTCATACGAGGCCTGCGCGGTCGCGACCTCGGCTTCCGTTGCAGCCACCTGGCTCGCGCCAGTGACCGCTTGCCAGTAGAGCGCCGTCACGATTTCGATCACCGTCTCCCGAGCATCTTTCGAATCCAGTTCAGCCGCCTGCACGCGCCGCTCGCTCGCGCGCTTTTCATAGAGCTGGCGGAGATTGAACAGGGTCTGCGAAACGTACGCCCGGCTGTCAAACACTTTGAACGGCCCAATCACCCCAGGAATTCCGGACGAAGGCTGAAATCCAAACGCGGCAATGTTGATCTGTTCCGATGATTCATTCACAGTCGCGTGAACCTGAGGCAGCAAGCGGGCCAGCGCGATCATCCGATCCGCGCGCGCCGCGCGTTCTCCCGTTGATGTCAGGAGTGTGCCCAGGTTTCGCTCCAGCCCCATCTGAATCGCGTCTTTGAGCGACAGATTCAGCACTTCTGGGGTTGCCTCGCCGCGCGGAACCGCGCCGCGAAAATTGATCGTCGCCGGCTGCCCGGGCTGAGAGGAAAATCCTGCACTATCCGAAGACGCCGTTTTTGGCCGCGAAAACGGCAACTGTGCAAACGCGGCACTCGAAGCGACCATCCCAGCGATTGCCCACTTCAACCTCACGATTCTTCCCTCCGGTCCAGCAAGAAAATCCGCCGTAAGCTGGCAACTTCTTCATCTACAGTGGCCTGCGACCATCCCAGGCTGTGATGTAACATCAGGCCTCGAGTGGCCTCATAGATACAGATGGCCAAAACATCGCTTGAGATACGGGGAAACTCACCGGATTGAATCCCTTCCTCAATCACCGATCGAAGCCGATCGAACTGGCGGCGATAGAGCGTACGGAATTCGCGGTTCAATCCCGCGGGATGGGTCAGGTTGCCGAACTCGGAGTGATAGACCGCGAAAAACTCATGATTCCGCCGGAGATACTCGAGCCGAGTGCGCACGAACGCTTCGACCTTCGCCGCCGCTCCCTGCGCCTTTTCCATGGAGGCTTCCGTCATGGCCAGCAGTTCCTGCGCGCCCATCCGCAAAGCGGCGAGGTAAATGTCCTGTTTCGATGGAAAGTATTGATAGACGGTGGCTTTCGCCATCCCGGCCGCCGAGGCAATCTCATCGATGGTGACGGATTCCATCCCCCGCTTGCTAAACAGCTCGCGAGCCGCGTCCACGATCTCGGAACAACGAAATTCCGATAAAACTTCGTGGCGGGTACGTTTCATACTACGAGTTCATAATACCATACTGACAGTATGATTTAACGGAGGGATAGGATGACCTTCAACTGAAGCCCCTGGTTGATGAATCTAGACGGGCAGGACGCTAGGAGGTCGCTGAAAAAAGGGAAACAACCGCTCCTTACAGTCGCGGCTCGGAATCGGTGATCTTATTTTGCGCAAGGAGCGGTCATGGAATCTACTTTTTCAGCAAGCTCCTAGTAGATTTCGAAGCAGAAAACGACGTCAGAACCAGTCGGAGAGAGCGAATACTGACCGTTCTCCAGGGGTTCGTCAGCTTCGATGCGGTATAGGTCGCGGTCCAGCTTGGTCACTTGAAGATGGAACGGTCCGTATTCGGTGCGTTTCTTTTTCAGGGTCACTTCGCGCTTCGCCCCCTTGACCGAGAGTTTATAAAGCTCGAGACTGTCGGCACGAAGCTTCTCGGATCTTAGCAGGAAGATTGGCTCAGCTAGCGGAGTTCTGACCTTTGCAGCCGGGCCCTCCACCGAGTAGGTGTCGCTGTTCTTCCCTTCCTGCTTGGCGGTGCCGGCATCGGTCGCGATCAGGTTCGAAGCGTGGACGAGATACGGAACATCGGCTTTCTCAGGACGAGGCCCTCGATAATCCTCGGCCCCGGCCGTCAAGGCGAACCCCAGCGCGACGATGACGATTGCCCTCATAACACCATTCTAGACGCGTCCAGGGGAGTTCGGAGTACGCCGTTCGGTACACTCGAAACGAATGGATCAGGATCTGCTTCGCGCGTTGATGGAGCAAGTGCGCTCCGGCTCGGTAGATGTCGATGCCGCCATGGACAGGCTACGTCACATGCCGTTCGAGGATCTGGGGTTCGCGAAGATCGATCATCACCGCGCTCTGCGCCACGGCATCCCAGAAGTCATCTTCGGTCAAGGCAAAACACCCGAGCAAATCGCGGCCATTGCCGCGAGCCTTCTCGCCCGCGCTCAGAACGTCTTGATCACCCGCGCAGATCCGGCGGCCGCGGAACTGGTCCAGCGAGATCATCCCGACGCCGAATACTTCCCCGCCTCGCGAGCGATCCGCGTCTGGCGCGACCGGACCATTCGTGGCAAGGGTAAGATCGCCGTGGTCTGTGCAGGCACGAGCGATCTTCCCGTCGCCGAAGAAGCTGAAGTGACCGCCCAAGTGATGGGCAACGAAATCGAATGCTTCCATGATGTCGGTGTCGCAGGAATTCACCGCCTGATGCAAAACCGCGAAAGACTCACGCAGGCCCGCGTCGTGATCGTGTGCGCGGGAATGGAAGGCGCGCTGCCGAGCGTGGTTGGGGGATTAGTCGCCGCGCCGGTAATCGCCGTGCCCACCAGTATTGGTTATGGCGCGAGCTTCCACGGCCTCGCCGCCTTGCTAGGAATGCTCAATAGCTGCGCGAGCAATGTAACGGTCGTGAATATCGATAACGGCTTCGGCGCGGGATACTCGGCCAGTCTGATGAATCGGCTTTAGCGTGCCGCTAAAATCAAGTCCAGATCCTGCCGCGAATAATACCGGCCCTTCGCGAACACCGAATCTATCTTCCGCACGTTCGCGATATCTTCCAGCGGATTCCCGTTGAGCAGCACCAGATCCGCCATCTTGCCCCGCTCCACCGACCCCATCAGATCTTCCCAACCTAACAACCGTGCCGGAGCCAGCGTAGCCGCTTCCAGTGCCTCGCGAGGAGCAAGCCCCGCAGCCACCAGCGCCGACAATTCATCGCCCAGATTCGAGGCTTGTGTATACGCCTCGCCCGATCCCGTCCCTGCCAGAATTTCGACCTTTTCCTTCTTAGCCAGGGCAGTCAGCTTCGCGAGCCTCGCCAGATCGACGCCCGGAACCAGCAGCGGCGAAATCCGCGTCCCCATCATTGCCGCCCGGTCGAAGAACTTCACGGCAGTCTCCTCAGGTACCGAGCCCAGCTCCGTCAGGTTCTCAATGATCCCCTGACGAGCGTCCAATGCCTCCCACGCCGAAACATCCGACGGGATATCGCCATCCAGCCGCAAGTGCCAGTGCCGGGCTTGTTCAGCCAGCGCCAAATACGAATCTCGAGAGAGATCCGACAGCACTTGAATGAAATCCACCTCGGACTTAAAGAGACGGTCGAAGGTCTGCCGCGCAAGCTGCGGAGTGCCCGAATTTAATTTTCCGACCGGAGTTCCGCTGGTCACGATATGCGGACCCATCGCCGCGCCATGCTCAATCTCCAGCCGCTGCGTAGCGATTCTGTCGAAGTCGCCGCCCCGGTCGCGCACGCCGGTTACTCCAAATGCCAGATAGGCAGGAAGTTGCGAGCGGTTATCACCCAGGTGCACGCGCATGTCCCAAAAACCGGGTGCAAGGAACTTGCCCGTCCCCTTCACCACCCTCGCTCCGGCAGGTGGCGCAACAGCCCCAATCGGGCCCAACATAACGATCTTGTCGCCATCGACGATCGCCGTCATGTGAGGCCGCAAGGCCCCGGCCGCGACGTCCACAACGGTAACGTCTTGGATCGCAATGGCGAGCGAGGATGTTTTCGCGGGCGCAAAAATCGGAGCCATCAACACTCCGACTAAGGACACACGTATTACATGTCGTAATACAAGAGACATCTGGGTAGTATATGGCAATCGGATGAATCGCCAAAATACATTACCGGGCTAATATGTTTTGGGATCTCCCAGAGTGATCGCCCCGCCCTCGCCGTAATCGAGCCAGTATTTCGGTCCCGTGTCGGCGGCGTAAAGAGTTCGTAACTCTGCTTCCGGTTTTCCGAGGAAGCAACTGACGGCACGATCCCGAATCAGAACGGCATAATACGCGCACGGTCCGGCGACAAATAACCAAGGCGTATGCGAGCCGCTATTCACATAAACGTGACTTCCTGGAGCAACTCTTGGAAGCACTCGCGCGACGTCTTCGACCGATTTCGTGCTCTCTTCACGCAACGTCTGCGAGAAGTACATCCGGCTGACGAAGTATACGCTCCCTCGAAACCAAGCTCCCCAGCCCAACATCGCTAGGCCCAAACACGCGGTTACCATCATTCTCCTGGATGGGCTATGTACCGCCCACCAGGTCAAATCCTGCAAGAAGAACGCGGTCGCCCCTAGCAGGAAAATCTGGGGCGCATAGGCATAATACGGCGACCGCTGTCCGGGCATTGTGCCGACTGGCAAGACCAGCAGTACAAACGCCATGACGCAAAACACCAGACCGATCCTCCGCCGCGTAATTCCATAGGCCAGGACGCTCAGAAGCGCCACTGCGGCAATCGTCGCGCTCTTCCCGAGCATCGTGTTCTCCAGGCCGAATACCAGAGCGCCGTAATAGGCGAAGGATGTGAGAATCGTCGCCGGGTCGAAATGCATTAGATACGGATTATCAGGACTCACATGATGGCTTGGCACGAAGGACAAATACCTGGCAACGAAGATGATCCAAACAAGAAGAATCGCCCATAGCCGCCGGATGGCCTCACCCAAGAACTGTCCGGCGGGCTTCAGCGGCATCTCCATCGCCGTGAGCACCACGAATAGCATCGGCAGCACGATCGCGAACTCCTTGGTCCGCATTGCGAAGAAGAACAAAACTGCGCTGAGCGCCTTTGCACCGCGCCACTCCGAGAGAAACGCGAGAGTGCTGGTCAGCACGAAGAAGGCGCCCAGAACGTCAAACACCGCGCCTAGATACGTCGCAGTCTGCGCTGTGGTGGACAAAACCCCGAACACTCCCACGGAAGCGAGGGCTAGGACCCGCTCCAATCCTAATCGCCTCAATAGCAGAAATGCGAGAGCGCAATTCGAAAAATGAATTGTGAGGAAGCAGCACAGTTGGGGAGTGTAATTGAAACCAAAGCGGTCATACAAAACCCGCTCCAGAATAAAGCCCGTCGGACGATCGTTGTAAATAGCGGCCGGCAAGAACGTAAAAATATGCCCATACGTATCCGTCAGAAAACGGGTCAGGTTGCCGAGTTCGTCCATCACCAGCACTTGCGGCGAGCGAATGGCCCAAGAGACCCCGAACCAGCACAATAAACCGGCCACGCACGCGACAAAGCCCTCGATACCAAGAATTGCAGTCCTGCTACTGGCCGAGCCTTTCGCGGTCATTCAACGAGTTTACGTTAGGGTATGATGGCGTCGATGAAACCATGGAAAGCGCGGCTTTTTCTGCTCGCGATTTTTTTGGGATTTATCGGGTTGGGTCTTCTATTCATCCCCAGAATGGGCATCGAAGTCGATGAAGCCCTGGTAGCCTTCCCGATCTATGCGCCGGGAACCGCGGCGTATTCCTGGCATTGGGGACATCACGAGATCCCCCTCATGCTGAGCACCTACGTCGGCGCGCTGAAGTCCTGGTTTTATTACTTTCTCTTTTCGATCACGCCGCCTCGCCCGATCTCCCTCCGGCTCCCAACATTGATGCTCACGGCGTCGACATTATGGATCTTCTTTGGGATCCTGCGCGATGCTCTGGATCGCCGTGCCGCCTGGATCGGCGTGCTGCTCCTCGCCACGGATACCAGCTACCTGATGTTGACGATCCCTGATTTCGGGCCGATTGTCTTGCAATTCTTTTTCAAGCTGTCCGCCCTCGCATTGCTACTCCGCTTCTCCCGCACCGGATCGCGAATTCATCTCGTTGCGAGCTTCTTTCTTCTCGGATTGGGGCTGTGGGATAAGATCCTTTTCACCTGGGTGCTAATTGGATTTGCCGCCGGTGCCATCGTGGCTTTCCCAAAGGAACTGCGCCCATACGCAACGAAAACAAATATAGGAATCGCGGGCCTCGCCTTCCTAATTGGCGCTCTACCGCTGCTGATCTATAACATTGCGCGTCCAGCCGAAACCCTACGCGTGAATCTCCGGACCGAGCAAGTTCCCGTCCGGGTGAAACTGGAAATACTGAAACGTACCGTGGACGGGAGCGGCCACGCCGGATTTATCCCCAGCATGGAACCAGGCCCAGACCCCGGCGACGCGCATCGCTGGTACCAGCGGCTTTCAATCTCCATCGCGAAGTGGACCGGGCACCCGCGTCACAATTTAATCTTTTTTCCGGCGCTGGCCGTACTCGGATTCCTCCCATTCTTGTGGCCAACGCCTGCCCGAAAGCCGCTGCTGTTCGCCATTACGGTCTGCCTCGGAACGTGGCTAGCGATTGTGTTCACTCCGAATACCGGCACGGCCACCCATCATGCGATCCTGATCTGGCCCTTCCACCTCATGGCGATTGCCATTGTGCTTGCGCGGTTTCCCAAAATGGCCGCCGTAGCAACCACCGCCCTTCTCTGCTGTTCCAACCTGGCATTGACGAATCAGTACTATGCCGACCTACTGATCAATGGTCCAGCAATCCGATGGACCGATGCGATGGACCCTTTGGCCCGATATTTAATGGATCTTCACGCTCCCCGCGTCGTCGCCGCGGACTGGGGTTTCCTGGAAACGATGACGGTATTGAGCAAAGGAGGTCTTTCTCTTTATGCGCCGGACGACACCAACGACGCCTCTATTCGGTGGGCTTTGAGCGACCCCGCCAACGTGTTCGTGGCCCATTCGGCCAACTTCGTCTTTCACCCCTGGGAGCGCGCGGCGATTGAGAATCTCGCGCAGCGAGACGGCTACCAAGAGATTCCGCTCGCATCCATCCATGATCGCAACGGCAGGCCGACGTTTGATATCTTCCGCTTCCGTAAGCCTGAAAAGTAGTGGGATCGCAAGTGCGAAAACTCAGTAATGTCAGATCGATCGGCCCCATCGAAAGCTCGGGGACACCCCACTAAGATCTTCGAACCAGTTCTCTCAGTCTAGAAATCTTCCCTCGGAGTCCGGCTCCTTGCGGCACATCCAAATCCCTCACGGGTTGTGCCCTCTGAGCCGCGCTCGCTTCTATCTGCTTTTCGAGATGTTGGGCGTGCGCGGTCCATTCGCGGACTTCCTGCTCGAGATTCAAAGCCCAAGCGGTGCGGGTGTCTAGCTGCTTCTGCAGAGTCAGGGCCCACTCCGTCCGCGCTTTCATTTCGGCATCCAAGCCGGCCGCCAGTAGCTCCCAGTCTTTCAACTGCTGGGAACCTTGCGCAACCAGGTCTTTCAGCTTTC
>Ga0206929_1160_pt1 | contig 15481 bp, 9 predicted proteins | sample Alteio_BWOrgHeat_19_FD_152929 | JGI IMG/M metagenome (GOLD analysis project Ga0206929, IMG submission 152929) | Enriched cells from forest soil in Barre Woods Harvard Forest LTER site, Petersham, Massachusetts, United States -... | ecosystem: Environmental > Terrestrial > Soil > Temperate forest > O...
TAGAAAAAATGACTCACCACCATTGAACCCCGGAGATCTTAATAAGATTAAACATGTGGTGGTTATTTATCTGGAGAACCATAGTTTTGATAATCTGTACGGACAATTTAATGGCGCAGACGGTTTGTCGGATGCGACCCCTGCAAAAATTACCCAGGTGGATGCAACGGGCACGCCTTATACATTCCTGCCGCCCATATCCGGAACAAGTGCCTTTCCGACAAATCTTCCAAACACCTTTTTTAATATTGATCAGTATATACCGAATGATCAGGAAACACCGGATGTTTTACACCGTTATTACCAGGAGCAATTACAAATTGACGGTGGTAAAATGGATAAATATGCATTGTATAATACATCAGCCGGATTATCGCAGGGATATTATAAAACCAGTTTATTGCCGCTTTTAGGGATGGCCCAGAAATACACACTCTGTGATAACCTTTACCACAGTGCTTTCGGCGGTTCATTTTTGAATCATATGTGGCTGATCGCATCGGCCAGTCCGGTATGGAAGAATGCTCCGGCCAGTCTGGTTGCAAAACTGGATGCCTCGGGGAATCTCATAGCTGATGGAGCGGTAACCCCTGACGGATTTGTCGTGAATACGAGCTTTACAGTCAATAATCCACATCCGGCCAGTTCAGATCCTTCAACGTTGGTTCCCAATCAAACCATTCCTACCATTGGGGACAGGTTGAGTGGCAGGAACATTTCATGGGCATGGTATTCAGGAGGTTGGGACAATGCCCTCGCAGGCAATCCCGATCCGACTTTTCAGTTTCATCACCAGCCATTTGCATTTTTTGCCAATTACGCCGACGGCACAAAAGCTAAAAAAGATCATTTGAAAGACGAAACGGAATTCATAACCGCCGCTAAAAATGGTACGCTTCCAAGTGTATCATTTGTAAAACCGCTGGGAATCAATAACGAACATCCGGGTTATTCAGATGTTGAACTGGGAGAAAGCCATACAGTGGAGTTGATCAATGATGTGCTGAACGGCCCCGATGGCAACGATGTTGTGATCATCGTAACTTATGATGAAAACGGTGGTTTCTGGGACCATGTTTCACCTCCCGTGATAGACAAAAAATGGGGCCCCGGCACCCGGGTTCCGGCCATTATTGTATCCCCATTTGCGAAGCATGGCTTTGTAGACCATTCACAATACGAAACGGTCAGCATCCTGTCTTTTATCGAACAGAGATGGAATCTGGATCCACTTTCAGAACGTGACAGAAATGCGAATCCCTTTATGAATTCATTTGATTTTTCAGGAAATAATAACAACTATAAGTAAATAAACAGAGTCCTGCATGAAGGATCATCTGCCTGATAGATGCTCCTTCATTTTTTTTAGCCCGTTCCGGTAATAAATTCAAACTAACTTAGTTCATTGATGCAGAAATCTACATGTATATCTATCGTTCTGATTGTGGTTGTCGCATTCATGGTTCCTTCCTGCAGTCAAAAAAAACTGACTCCTGAAAAGACCATCGCCAAAACATTGCTGGCACAAACAGATAGCTTTGCCACCATTTGTGATCAGCTTGCCGCAGCTATAGAAAACGGATCTACCTCCATAGAACAATTGCAGAATATATTCCTTCAGGCAAGGTTGGCTTACAAAAAATTTGAATGGGCCGCCGAATATTTCGACCCTGCTACTTCCCGGTTGGTGAATGGGCCACCCGTGCAGGAAGTGGAAGCATCGGGACAGGTATTGGAGCCTGCCGGCCTTCAGGTTATCGAAAGTCATTTGTTCCCAACATACGATTCTGCCAAAAAAAAAGAATTGATCGGGCAACTTTCCATACTGAAAGCGGGTTGCGAAAAATATAAAACGCATTTTGCCAATATTGATATTTTTGACTGGCAGGTATTCGATGCAGCCAAGCTGGAAGTATTCAGAATCATGACGCTGGGTATTGTAGGCTTTGATAATCCACTGACCTTAAAAAGCACGCAGGAATCGGCGGCATCCCTGGAAAGCCTGAAAATAGTGCTGGCTTATTACAACGACAGTGACAATACAGGAGGGCTGGCAGAAAAATTGGACGCAGCCGCAAAATATCTATCGGATCACCCCGATTTCAATGCCTTCGACCGGATGGATTTCATCACCGCATATTGCAATCCGATCACAGCCGGGATCACCGACTTGGAAAATAAGTTACAGATTCATGTAATCAGATATAACCGTTTATTAAATCAGGATGCTAAAACGCTTTTTGATACAAATGCTATAAATGTAAACGCCTATGCTCCGGACCATTCTTCCTTCATTACAAATGAAAAAATTATTCTAGGCAAAGCACTTTTTTCAGATCCGATTCTTTCAGGGAATGGAAAAAGAAGTTGCCAGTCCTGCCATCAGCCCGAAAAGGCATTTACAGATGGGCTGGCGAAAAACAATATCATTGACAAAAATGAATTGCTGCCGAGAAATACACCTACGTTAATCAATGCAGCCTTGCAGCCATCTTTATTTTATGACCTGAGAGTAAATAGCCTGGAAGAACAGTCGCACACTGTGGTCCAGAGTCAGAATGAAATGCACGGTTCGCTGGTGCTTTCAGTAAAAAAATTATGGCTGGATAAAAAATACCGGCAAATGTTTGTAACCGCTTTCCCTTATGAAGATAAAAATGCCATAGATACGTTTGAAGTCATGAATGCCATCGGCTCGTATATCCGGAGTCTGGTTTACTTCAACAGCCGCTTCGATGAATATATGAGGGGAGCCAAAACGGCCATGAACGGGGATGAAATAAACGGATTCAACCTTTTTATGGGAAAAGCAAAATGTGCAACCTGCCATTACCTGCCCCTGTTTAACGGAACTTTTCCTCCCAGATTTGTGAAAATAGAAAGCGAAGTAATCGGAGTTCCGGTATCGGCAACGGTCAATCGTATTGATCCTGACCAGGGCAGGTTCGATATTGTACATGTAGAATCCTTCAGACATGCTTTTAAAACACCTACTGTCCGCAACGCCGAACGAACGGCCCCTTATATGCACAACGGGGTTTTTGCCACGCTGAATGAGGTTGTGGATTTTTACAACAAGGGTGGGGGAGCAGGCCTGGGAATAAAGTTAGATGACCAGACGCTGCCTGCGGACAGCCTTCGGCTGACCGCGAAAGAGCAGCATGATATTGTAGCATTTATCGGTAGCCTGAACAGTAAATTGCCTGCAGAATGATAGCTCCTGAACAAAAAAATAATTATATTACATAGGCTAACATGTAAAAACTGACGATATGAAATTTGCTTTACTTACCGTCACATATGGCGGGTTGTTTTATAAAGGACAGGCTTTGTCATTGGAACAACAGATTCGTCGCGCAAAAGAATTTGGATTTGATGCTTTGGCCATCGAAACCAAACGTCCGGTGGCTTCCCCGTTGGATTTGAATAAAGCGGACCGCACTCGTATAAAAAAGATAGCTGCAGATGAGGGTATCACATTGTGTGCTGTTGAAAGCATGTCGAATTTTGCGGGAAAACATATGGAGGAAAGGGAAAACAATTTTGCCATGATGCGTCTGGTGCTGGAAATGGCAAGGGATCTGGGTGTTGACCTGGTAAAAGTTTTTGCTGCCTGGCCCGGACTGATTAATGATGAAGAAGATATCGCGCTATACGGCCAGTTTGAAAGAGGAAATTATTATAAGCGCTTATGGCCCGCTGAACTCCGCAGATGGAATCATTGCGTGGAAGGTATACAGGAAGTTGCCGGAATGGCTGCTGACATGGGCATTACGCTGGCACTGCAGAATCACGCGCCCGTACTGGCAAAAGGTTATGAGGATACACTGACCATGATGCAGGAAATAGATCGCAGAAACGTGGAAATTTGTCTTGATGTACCTTTGTTCTACGAGCGGCAGAGTGATGAATATATTCGGGAGGCTGTCAACAAATGCAAAGGACATATTGTGCATTCACATTACGGAGCCTGGAACTTCAGCGAGAAAAAAAATGGCGAGATTGTTCAGGATCCATCGCCATCCAGCGGGGACCTCATCAACTATTCCGCATTCATTGAAGCGCTTTATCATACGGGTTACAAGGGTTACCTCACTTCAGAATATTGTTTGCCTGTGATTAAAAATCACCAACTGGGTGGTTTGGAAGAAGTGGATCATGCCACGCGTATTTCCCTTCAATACATGAAACAACTGGTTCAGCAGGCCGTACTGGCATAGCTTCCATCCAACCATCCGACTGCTTATGCTTCGATACCCGAAGACCCGCCTCAGCATCATGATGTTTCTGCAATTCTTTATCTGGGGTGCATGGTATGCCACGGGCGGAAATTATATGAAAAGCCATGGCATGGCGAACGTGATCTACCTGGCCTATATGACCAGCGCCATCGGAGCCATTATTTCCCCTTTTTTTCTAGGCATGATCGCCGATCGTTTTTTTCCTGTTCAGAAGCTTTTGGGACTGATGCATATCCTAAGCGGTATTTTTGTTTTTTGTGCACCGTTCTTTGCTGAAGGAAATTTTATATCCGTTCCTTTATTTCTTGGATTCCTGTTGTTGCATATGCTTTGTTATATGCCCACTGTAAACCTGGCGGCAGCTACGGCATTTCACATTTTAGAAAACAGGGAAAAGCAATTTCCCATGATCCGTTTATTCGGAACGCTAGGGTGGATCATGGCGGGTATTCTGGTGAGTAAGCTGTTGCATGCGGATAATACAGCCATGCCTATGCGCATTTCGGGCATTGCAGGGGTACTGATGGGATTGTATAGCTTTACACTGCCACATATTCCTCCGGCCGGCGCCGGTAAAAAGATGTCCTTCAGAGACCTGATCGGAATGGATGCATTTGCCAAACTGAAATCAAGGCCTTTTATCATTTTTATTATCAGCCTGCTGATGATCAGCCTGCCATTTGCTGCTTATTTTTCCTATGTGCCGGTTTTTCTTCAGTCTGCCAATATCGCGAACCCCGCGTTTAAAATGACTTTCGGTCAAATGTCTGAGATTGTTTTTTTGCTTGCACTACCCTGGTTTTTTGCCAGGTTCGGACTCAAGTGGGTTTTGCTTACGGGAATGCTTGCATGGGCATTGCGCTATGCACTCTTCGCGTTGGCTGCACCAGATGCTATCAGCTGGATGATCATGGCCGGCATCTTACTCCATGGTTGCTGTTATGATTTTGTTTATGTGGCCGGACAAATTTATATTGATAAAAAAGCCAGCCCTGAAATCCGTGCACAGGCACAGGGACTTTTCGTACTCGTATCTTATGGGCTGGGACAGGGTTTGGGAACCCTCGCTGCAGGCTGGATCTTCAACAACATCATGAGCGGGGGAAGTTCGCTTCACCAATGGCAGACCTTCTGGATCATTCCACTCGTATTTGCAGCCATCGTAACGGTGCTGTTCGTCTTTGGATTCAGGGAGAATACGAAGGATATTTCAGCGACCACCGTTATCACTTCTTCGAAAACAAAATCGAAGTAAAGTTGAATCCGCCTTTGTCGAAGTAAATGCGCAAAGCATGAATACCCTTGCTCAGGGGAATGCTGAACTTTGCAATGGGTTTCCAGTTTTCAGAACCACCGGTAGATGAGATTTTTATTTTACCTGCTACGGATTTACTATCATCATAAAATGAAATCAAACCATTGTCGGTGTCGGCTGATCCGTTGATTGTTAACTCATATTTACCTGGCTCCGTAATATTTACGGTGTATTGCAGCCATTCGCCGTCTTCAATATGACCGACATAATAATTGTCGGAACCATCAGCGTATTTGTAAATGTCCACGCCGTCGTTTCTGTATATCCTCCCACGGTTACCCATACTTTCCTTTCCTGTTGAAATGCGGTAGTTGGCCGTGTCCATGTCAAAGTAAGCGGAGCCGTTAATGCCTAAATCATAATTGACTGCCAGTATGAGCGTTCCGGATGAAATATCATTTGCCGTGAATGGAATTGTCTTGTCGCTGAAGGGCTGCCGGATCATCGCATCAATGACATCCCTGTGCATGATATTTTTTTCGGCTTTTGTCTGACTGGCCAGTTCCATCAATCCTTCATACATTTCGCCCGGCGAAGGAGGCTTATTTGTTTTTTTGTTCCAGTAATTCACCAGTGAATCATAATTGGGGTTGGATTTTATTTGAAGCGGATTGTTGTTGCCCAGCTTTTTGAGTGGCCACCAGGACCAGCCCATATTATTGGTTTCAAACAAATGGATCGCTTCCGTAAACCAGGTATTTGAATTTTCACCTGTTTCACCGATCCATACCGGCATATTGTATTTTTCACGGTCATTTATAATATGCTGAATGGACTGCTGGTCGTTATTGTTCCAGTATTTGTGAAAACTTAAAACCATGTTGTTGTCCCAGGGACCCAGTATGCCATTGTAGTTATTTCCCCAGCCATTGCCCTCGATGATGATGATATGTTTCTGATCCACTTCACGAATGGCCCGTGTGATATCCATCATCAGTTGTTTCAGTGGAATATTTTTTTGCTCCCGCAGACCATTGCGGTCATTGAGTGTATCCCCGAAACCCCAGTTGGGCTCGTTTATAATATCGTAGGCGGCAACGGTCGGTTCGCCCGCATAACGCGCTGCCAGCCTGCGCCAGAGTGCAATTGTCTTTTCCTTATTTGCATCGCTTTGCCACAAAGAAGGTTTGGAAGGATCCCTGTCTGATATATTGAGATCATTGCCCTGGCCTCCGGGGGCTGCATGTAAATCAAGAATAACATACATATCATTTGCCTTGCACCAGGCAATCAGACTGTCCGTTAATGCAAAACCTTTGGTTAGCCATGTATTTTGTCCAGCCACGGGTTCCTGATCCACAGGAAGCGTATACAAGTTGTAGTGCATGGGAAGCCGGACAGAATTGAATCCCCAGGCGTGCAAAGAATCGATATCGGTTTTCGTAGTATGGTTCGCCAGCCACGCATCATAGAATGCCTGCGCCTGTTCCTTACTTAATAAAGTTTCTATTCTTTCCCTGATCCTGTGCTGCTGGGATTCCACATTGACATGAAGCATATAGCCCTCCTGCAGCATCCATCCACCCAGGCCGATTCCCCGCAGGAGTACATTGTCTCCTTTTTCATTGACGATCCGCATTCCGTCTGCTTTTAAAAACCCCTGACTAAGTACTTCCGTTGTTTTACAAAAGAGAGCAATGAAAAAAAATATAAATGCTTTTGATAATTTCATGATCATTTTATTCAGAATCCATCGAATGGAAATTTTGCTTTTACCATGGGTTTACGGGGTAACAGATCGGGCCTGTTGGCTGCCTGGTAAATAAATGAAGCGACAATAATGGCCGATGCCTTTAGGTCATCCATTTGCAAATAATCATATGTGTCCATATTGGTATGATGCGTTTTGCTTTCATAGTCCAGCGGGTCCTGAATAAACTGGAATGCCGGAATGCCGGCCCAGTCAAATGACAAGTGATCGGTGGAACCGGTATTGCTCACGGAAACAGTTTTAGCTACAGGATCGTTACAAGCTGCAAACCACTGTTCAAAAATCGGTTTGATGGCCGTATCACGCTGCACGAAAATTCCCCTGATCCTTCCGGATCCGGCATCCAGATTGAAATAAGCCGATATGTTTTTTTGCTCGGGTTTGATTGAACCGGTTTCCCCGTTTCCAAAATGATTTTTGACATAATTATAAGAACCATACACGCCTTGTTCTTCGCCGCTCCATAAGGCGATCCGTATCGTGCGTTTGGGTTTTAAATTCAGCGAATCCAGCAGGCGAACGGCTTCCATCATGACGATGCAACCGGCTGCGTTATCAGTTGCACCCGTTGCCCCGTTCCAGGAATCCAGGTGGCCACCAATCATGACGAGCTGAGACTTTAAAGCGGGATCGGTACCCGGTATTTCAGCTACCACATTGTATCCTTTTATATCGTCACTGTAAAATTTCCCTTTGATATTCAGGGCGATTTCCACCCGATGTCCAGAAGCCAGGAGCCTTCTCATTTTAAATCCGTCTTCCGCAGATATTACGGCTTCGGGCAGTAAAACCGGACTGTTCAATTTATAGCCACCGGAATTCTGTACACCAACCGTGCCATCGCGGCCTCTGCGCGCGCAGTTTACGATGGCCAGGGCGCCATCGGCTTTCAACAAAAGTTTTGCATGTTCAAGGATTTTTGCACTCTTTAAATAGAATTCCAGCTCTGGCCGGCCAACCATATAAAGGTCTTTGATATTCACAAGTTCACTATCTGTGTAACGGCTCGAAAATGGTTTGAAGTCTTCATCATGTTTTGTATTTGCCCTGGTAAGCAAGATGATCTTTCCTTTGAAATCATTTCTGTGTTTTTGCATATAAGCTGAATCCACCAGGTCCGTATTCAAAACTTCGTAAATGGGAGCCCGGATTTCGCCGTTCGTATTACTGCTCCACGGCAAAGCATAACCGATTATATAACCATTGTAAGGACTCTTCATGGAGATATGGAAATCCTCTATTTCCCATCCTTTGCCATAATCACCCCAGGGTTCCAGACGGGCATTGACAAGACCCCATTTTTTCATTGTTTCAACAGCCCATTTCCCTGCCCTGAAAAATCCGGGTGAGTTGGTAAGCCTTGAGCCTGAGACATCCGTTAAATAATGAGCGATATCCGGTATCTGTGAACTGTTCATTTCAGCCTGACGGATCATTTGAAATGCGTTCGTATCAATCATTTCCTGTTGTGCTGAGAGCAGACTGGTATTGGATAATAAAAATAAGATTGCGAATAACCGGCAGATTATTTTCATAATTTCATTTTAGATCTGGTATTGACATTTATCAGGCTGTGAAAATAGTTAATCTTTGAGTTATGATATTGTATTCAGTCTGAAAACCTGCCACCCTGTGACATGTTTGGACGTACTATTTATCAGATAACCTGATTTCTACACCTGATCTTTTATTATGAACCGATCTATTCTTATGGCGCTTACCATTTCAGGACTTTTCCAGGCATGCAGCGGGCAGGACAAAACCCTGACCGTAGGTGACCATGTTCCGGTATTTTCCCTCCATGATCAAAACGACAGCGTCTTTAACAGTACCGACTATGTTGGCAAAGAGATTCTGGTGATTTATTTCTATCCAAAAGATGAAAGCAGTGGCTGCACGAAAGAAGCCTGTTCCTTCAGAGACAGCTATAAAGATTTTGTGCAGGAAGGCGCCATGGTCGTTGGTATCAATTATGGTACAGTGGAAAGCCACAAGAAATTCGCGCAGAACCACCAGCTTCCTTTTACATTATTGAGCGATCCGGACAATAAGGTTTTGAAGATGTTCGGGGTAAAGAAGAAATTTTTTATTACCGGAAGAGAGACTTTTATTGTCGACAAAACGGGTAAAATCGTTTTCACATACGATTCCTTCACGAACGGACCCGCGCATGAAAAAGAAGCCCTTGCTTTCATTAAAAAAATGCAGACGGGTTAAAATGTCACTCCGAGCGAAGGCTGGCAACCGGATTCGCCAAAGCAGCTTTTACCGTATGATAACCCACAGTGCACAATGCAATGAATATCGTTAAACAAGCAGTAGATAAAAACACATAAATATGAATTGGTATCCGGAATGCAAAATCCTGCAGCCATTTGTTACCAGCCCACCAGGCCAGCGGAACTGCTACGAGGATGGCAATACCTACCAGTTGTAAAAAATTTCTTGCTATCAGCATGGTGATGTTGCTTACGTTTGCACCCAGCACTCTTCGAATGCCTATTTCTTTTGTTCTTTGTACGGTCGTGAACGCAGCGAGCCCGAACAGGCCCAGGCAGGCCAGAATAATGGCCAGACCGGCTGATACACTGAACAGTGCACCGGTGTGCTGTTCCGCGGTATAGAGTTTGTTATATGAATCATCCAGAAAATGATAACTGAAAGGTCTGTCCGGTACGCGTTCTTTCCAGACATTTTCCAGGCTGCTGATTGTCGCCGGTATATTGTTACCGTTGATTCGCACCATGAAATTGTTTGAAAAATCGCGTCCGAGAAAAATCAACAATGGTCCGATGGGATCGTGCAGGCTGTGGAAGTTAAAGTCTTTAACGACGCCCACAACAGGGCCCAGCGCCCGGTTTTCAATGATCCGACCAACGGCCTGCTCTGGCTTCCAGCCAATCTTATTAGCCAACGCTTCATTGATGATATAAGGCTGATGATATTTTACGTTTTTATTTGCTGTATCCATTGCGGCAAAATCTGATTGTTGAAAGTCACGTCCTGCCAGCAATTCCATTTTCATTGTTTTGATAAAATCCAAATCCACCGGCATGGCGTTGAGCGAAATATCGTGCTGACCTTTCTCATCGATGGCCGTGACACCATCACCCCATTGTACGTATTCTGGGGTTTCATAAGAAGCTGTTATGGATTCTACCCCTGGTATACGTGCAAATGCATCTTTAATGTTTTGGAAATTATCAAGCATTTTTCCTCCAATGGGAAGTACCACGATATGCTCTTTATCATAACCAAGATTTTTGGTTTGCATAAAATGCATTTGTTGTAAAATAATGCCGGTATAAATAATCAGAAAAACAGAAATTCCGAATTGTAAAACAATAAGGGATTTACGAAGAATATTGTTGCCCCCGGTAAAACGAAAGCCTTTCTTCAGCACGCCCATGATCTGTGTACCGGAAAGGACCAGGGCAGGGTAGAAGCCTGCCAAAAAACTCACGAGCACGGCAAACCCGATCAAAGCGATGACCGGCATGGGCTGCAGCAAAACATCGGATGTGAATTGCTTGCCCGTTATGCTGTTAAAATATGGAATGAGTAAAATACTGAGCACAAATGCAAGTACCGACGCAATAATCGTGGTTAAAACGGATTCACCCATAAATTGCTTAAAAACCTGGGTTTTTGAAGCGCCCATCACTTTACGCATACCAATTTCGCCACTCCGCCGGATAGATTGTGCTGTTGCAAGATTGGTGTAGTTGGCGCAGGCAATCGTTAGTATTAATAACGCAATGACTGCGAAAATATAAATATAGGTAATGCTGCCGTTGGGCTCAGACCCAGCAAGCGTAGAGTACAGATGTACTTTTCCGATGGGTTCCAAATGAAAAGTCAGGTAGTGATCACCCTTCAGCCCGGCTTCGGTTCTCACCCCGGATGTTTTCATATAATTTGTAACCTGTTGTTGCAGCGGCACGATACTTTTATCATCCTGCAGGAGGAGATAGGTTATCCAGTTGGCCGTCCACCATTCCTCTTTTTTTACAATATCACCCCAATTCAGGAATTGCGTTACAAAATCAAATTTTATCTGGGAATTCGGTGGTGCATCTAAGCATACGGCGGAGATGGTATAGTTCTTTCCTCTCACCGAAATTTGTTTACCGATCGGATTATCACTGGCAAAGTATTTCTCCGCCATGGATTGAGTGAGAATAATTTTTTCGGGAACATCCAGCGCGGTAGCGATATTACCATCTGCCAGCGGAAAGGAAAATATTTTGAAAAATGGCTCGTCTGCAAATAGAATCCGGGATTCATCAAAAATCTTATCACCTGCTTTTACAATTCCACCGCCAATAAAAGTGCGCGCATAATCCTGTACCAGTGGAAAGACCCTTTTAAACTGTGGCCCCACTTTTGTTCCGGTAGTTGCTATAGTATTGACGGTTCCTGCATTTCCATATTCCATAGTAACGCGTGCTATGCGGTCTGCATTTACATTGAATTTGTCATAGCTCAGTTCATGGTTTATATATACTCCGATCAACAGGCAGGCAGCCAAACCAATGGTTAAACCAAAAATATTAATCGTGGAATACAATTTGTTTTTGAAAAGATTGCGAAATGCAATTTTTAAATAATTTCTCAGCATACAATTGGCTTTGAGTATATGAATTTAAGAAAGTTAAACGGGATCAGACCCGAAACAAATATATATCTGGTTGATATTCAACAGTGAGGATGAAAAATAAAGTTGAAATCATTGATTTTTTAAAGGGGTATTCCATCCTTACTATCGTGCTGTATCATTTTTTTCAGGGAATCAAATTGTCACCATTACTGGCAAAGGCGATTCAATTTGGTGGAACCGGCATTCACACATTTATATTTGCTTCGGGATTCGGACTATTCCTATCCCATCTTCAAAAACCCATCCCATATGCACAGTTTTTGAGGAAGCGATTTGTCAGGATTTATGTTCCCTATATTATCGTTGTTACCCTGAGCGCGGCCATTTCCCTCTTTTTCCCGATCTATAAAAACAACTGGAACAATTATTTCAGTCATGTTTTTATGTATAAAATGTTCTACGACCGCCTCATCGGTACCTATGGTTATCAGCTGTGGTTCATCTCTACGATTATTCAGTTTTACCTGGTTTTTGCTCTTATCGTAAAACTGCGAGAACGGATTCCCGGGAATATATTTTTGCTGGTTGGATTACTCATCAGTTATGGATGGGCCATCATTTTTCTTTCGTTGCATAAGGAGGATTCAAGGAACTGGAACAGTTTCTTTCTGATGTTCGTCTGGGAATTCATGCTGGGCATGTATTGTGCGGAAATGTATCTGAAGAATGGGTATAAATTCTGGGATATCCGTAAACCCTGGTTGTTGGTGATTGCCTTCGGAGGCCTGGGTATTTATGGCCTGATGGCAATCCTGGGAGGACGATTTGGTAAATCATTGAACGATGTACCGGCGCTTTTTGGTTATACAGCGCTTTGCGTTTTTATTTATTCGCTCCGTATTAAATGGGTCAACCGGTTTATTTTGTTCACGGCAAATCTTTCATTTTCTATTTTTCTCATCCATTTTCTGGTTCTGAATGGAGTACAAATGGCCTGCCGGGCATTGGGGATCACCTATACATGGGTCATGTTGATTCCTGTTCTGGTGCTTTGCTACCTGGAGGCATTGCCCCTGGAAAAGTTTTTCAGTTATATTACCGATGGATTGCTTTCACGCCAAAAGTCCACAACCGCAATTGCGAAGGCTGAAGGGACAAAAGCATAACCGGGATGCGATGGCGTATCAACTATTTCGATGTTGATAAACAATTTTTCCTTTTATCATGGTGGTATGAATCGAAATATTATCATCGAAGATCACGATGTCGGCATCTTTGCCGACGGACAAAGAACCTTTTTGAGCAGAGATATACATGATCGAAGCAGGCGTCTGCGTCAGCATCCGCACCGCGTCCTGCAACGAAACGCCGGCCATATCGATCATTGTTCTGATAAGCCGGTCGGCCGTAGCGACGCTTCCTGCAAATGAACTCCGGTCTGGCATTTTTGAAACGCCATCTTCGACGATTACTTTTAATCCTGTATGCAGGTTACCGATCACACTTTCACCAGGAGGCATTGCTGCAGCGCGCATGGAGTCTGTGATAAGTGCAATTTTATCCGGACCTTTTATTTTGAATATAAGTTTCAGCAATGGAGCGGGAAGATGTACACCGTCTGCAATGATCTCCACGTACATCTCATCAATGATAAAGGCACTTTCAATAACGCCGGCATATCGATAGGCATTTCTACGCGTCACGCCCGACATACCGGAATACAGATGCGTGGCAAGTGTGTATCCATTTTCAAATGCCTCGATCACTTCTTCATAAATAGCGTCTGTATGTGCCAGGGAAGGAAGGATTCCCCTGGATTTGATAAACCTGCCAAAGGAAATGGCTCCCTTTAATTCCGGAGCCGCGCTCCACCGTTTTATGGAATTGGATTTTGACAGGATGTATTCATATTCTTTGGGGTCCGGATCACGAATCCATCTTGGATCCTGCGCCCCTCGCTGATTCATCGCGAAATAAGGTCCTTCCAAATGGATGCCCATGAACTGTGCGCCGGATTTGTTCAGCGGCGTCGCCTCCTCATAGGTTTCCAGCGTTTTGACTATATCCTCCGTGGAACCGGTCAGCGTAGTGGGAAACATGGCGGTTGTTCCGAACCTTGCATGTGTTCTGGCTATTTCAAGAAAGCCTTCCACTGAGTTGTCCATGAAATCATGTCCGCCGCCGCCATGCACATGAATATCTATAAAACCAGGAGAAATATACCTTCCGCCGGCATCCAGGGATTCGGCCTCCGGCACCATTAAATCATGATCTGCTATTTCCGCGATCTTACCTTCCTTCAGGAGTATTGAACCGTTTGGGATGATCCGGTCTGGCGTAATTATTTGGCCGTTGTATATTTTGATCATTGAGTTTTTTGCTGGTTATCCTATGCCTGCTATTGGTTTTTTATAATTCCAGCTTTTTATTTTGTATCCATAAAATGCAAAGAATACAAGGTAAAGATAGCAGGGAAACAAAACCCCGTAAGCAGCACGAAGATTATACCTGTCCGCAAAATAGCCGTAAAAAAGCGGGAGAATGGCATTGCCGGACAAACCCATGATCAGCACCGAACTGCCGATCTTCGTAAATCTTCCCAGACCTTCCAGCGCCAGCGGCCAGATACCCGCCCAGATCAATGAATTGGCCAGGCCGAGCAGCACAACAAACCAGATAGAAATATTTGTTACATGCCCAAAAACAGTGACCTCCCTGTCCGCCACGATGATCAGTACTGTTAACACCAGTCCCAGCAAGGTGCAGAAACGAAGTGCCTGAAGCTGGCTGATCCATCTGGGTATGAGCATTATTCCCAAAATATATCCGCAAATAGTGCAGGCCAGGGTATAGGAAGGGAATACTTTAGCTTCCAGTAAACCGACATGCATGGAACCTGCATAATTGATCACGGTATCGATGGCGATCACCTGGGTTCCCACATGCAGAAAAATTGCAAGCGCTGCCAGCATAAGGTGCGGAAACTGAATAATTTTTTTCTTCCCTGTATTTGCCGCCGCTACGGCTGCTGTTTCTTGTTCTGTATCGATTTCCGGCAAAGGCGAATAACGTATTAATAACCCCAGGCACAGTAACAAAAATCCGACACAGGAATAGGGGAGAATGACCCGTTTTAACAATTCTCCCAATGCTGCATTTCGTTCTGGTGCTCCCATACCGGGCAACGATCTGAATAATTCCGTATCCGTTGTTTTTAAAATGACTGATGCAAACAGGATGGGAGCCAGAATACCGGCCCCTTTGTTACAAATTCCCATGATGCTGATGCGCTGTGCAGCGCTTTCTTTCGGCCCCAGAATGGTGATAAAAGGATTTGCAGCCGTCTGCATAATAGCCAGTCCCGCCCCAAGTGAAAACAATCCGATAAGAAAAAGGCCATACATCCTCGTCGTCGCAGCAGGTACAAAAAGAAAGGCACCGGCCGCCATGAACCAAAACCCAAACATGATACCCTTTTTAAATCCTACCCGCTTCAATAAATAAGAGGAGGGTGTCGACATGATCAGGTAGGAAATATAAAATGCAAAAGTGACGAAATAAGCCTGCAGGTTCGTGAGACTAAATGCGATTTTAAAATAAGGGATCAGGATTGA
>Ga0206929_1161_pt1 | contig 15441 bp, 17 predicted proteins | sample Alteio_BWOrgHeat_19_FD_152929 | JGI IMG/M metagenome (GOLD analysis project Ga0206929, IMG submission 152929) | Enriched cells from forest soil in Barre Woods Harvard Forest LTER site, Petersham, Massachusetts, United States -... | ecosystem: Environmental > Terrestrial > Soil > Temperate forest >...
CAAATACATGATCCAGCTTGTTGGAGAGTGTTTCATCCGGACCGAAAATCCGGAAATTGCGGTTATGGTCATTGCATTCAATCACATCCCTTAAAAGATTTCCAAGTGTCAGGGTATCCGATGCAAGCACTTCTCCCGGGGAAGGAATATCAATGGCGTAGTTTTGGAAATCGGGCATCTTCAAATCAGTCAGCAGCAGCCCGCCATTGGCATGCGGATTAGAGCCCATTCTTTTTTCTTTTACGGGTGCGAGCTCAGCTAATTCAGGAATCAGTGTTCCTTCTTCATCGAATAGTTCCCATGGCTTATAACTACGAAGCCATCCTTCAAGTTGTTGAAGATGCGAAGCATTAGAAACCGGATCAGTAATAGGCACCTGGTGAGAACGGAATGCACCTTCCACCGGTAAACCATCCACTTCTTTCGGGCCGGTCCATCCCTTGGGAGATCTGAATACGATCATCGGCCACCGGGGCCGTTCTGCAACAGCATTCTCCCGCGCATCCTTCTGAATATTTTTTATTTTCTCTATTACACGATCCATGGTTTCTGACATCAACTGATGCATCGTCATCGGATCGTCACCTTCCACAAAATGAGGTTCCCAGCCATAGCCCGATAAAAGTTGCACCAGCTCTTCATGAGAAATCCTCGCGAGAATCGTCGGGTTGGCAATCTTGAATCCATTCAAATGTAAAATGGGTAATACTGCACCATCTGTTTTTGGGTTTAAAAATTTATTGGAATGCCAGGACGTAGCCAGCGGACCAGTCTCTGCTTCTCCGTCTCCCACCACACAGGCAACCAGGAGCTCTGGATTATCGAAGGCAGCGCCAAAAGCATGACTGATGGAGTAGCCGAGTTCCCCGCCTTCATGAATAGAACCCGGACATTCAGGCGATACATGGCTGGGAATGCCACCCGGGAAAGAAAACTGTGTAAACAGATTCTTTAATCCTGCTTCATCCCTGCTGATAGCAGGGTACACTTCACTATAAGTACCTTCCAGGTACACATTACCGACAATGGCCGGGCCTCCATGACCGGGACCCGAAATATAAATCATATCCAGATCGTATTTTTTAATGACCCGGTTCAAATGAACATAAATAAAATTCTGCCCGGGTGTCGTACCCCAGTGACCAAGCAGCATTCGTTTGATATGTTCTGCCTGTAGAGGTTTCTTCATCAGTGGATTATCATGAAGGTAAATCTGTCCGACAGATAAATAGTTGGCCGCACGCCAGTACGCATTCATTTTCTCCAATTCGGGCATCATAATTTTTGATTTGATAAAGTTTTGTAAACCAGTTTGGCGATCATCGATTCCTCATTGGTCGGAATCACGTAGACGATCACACGATGATCGTCGTAAGAAATAATTTCACTGCCCTGCTCATTTTTTACGGGATCGATTTCAATACCCAGGTAATCAAGTCCCTCGCAAATACGGCTCCGTATAACCGGTGCATGTTCACCGATTCCTCCTGTAAATACCAATACATCCAGGCCATTTAAAACAGCAGTAAACGCACCGATCCATTTTTTCGCCTGGTAACAAAAAAGGTTAACAGCCTCCGAAGCGCGAACATCATGATCTTCTGTTTTCAAAAGTTCCTGCATGTCGGAGCTGGTTTCTGAAACGCCAGATAGTCCGCAGCGGCGATTGACAAAATCATTGAATGACTGGGGATCCATTTTTTCGCGATCCATAATCAGGGCTGTTAGTCCGGGATCGAGGTCGCCCGAACGCGTACCCATCACCAGTCCGCCGGTAGGTGTAAATCCCATACTCGTATCAATGGATTTTCCATTCCGTACTGCAGCCATACTGGCCCCATTGCCCAGATGTGCAAGTATGATGCGACCCCTTGTGGCTGCAGGCTCACCCCTTTTAATAAGTTCTTCCATGATATAGCTATAGGACAATCCGTGAAAACCGTATCTGCGAATGCCCTGTTTATCATATTTCCGCGGAATGGGCAATATCTGCGCAATTCTCGGAATGCTGCTATGAAATGAAGTGTCAAAGCAAACGAACTCAGGTACATCCGGTAGCTCTTTCTGGAATACACGGATCAGTTCAATTTCTCCCGGCAGGTGGTTTGGATCATAAGGACTGATTTTTTGAAGTTCCGTCAATAATGAATCGCTTACCATTTGCGGCTCGGTGAAATTCATGCCGTGAACAATCCGGTGACCGATGCCGGCAATATTTTCCAGCAGTTTTTCTTTTTCGAGACGGGAAATCAGATCATTGACCGCATTCTGAAAATCAGACTTTGTTTGATCCAGCCCGATCTTTTCGATGATCCCGGAAAAGAGTTTTTCAGGTACAACGCTCATTGTATACACAGCGAATTTGATGCTGGAAGAACCACCGTTGATAGTAAGAATCTTTTTTTGGTCTGTAGCCATTGGACCATAAAGTTAAATCAACGGGATTCGCCTGAACCGGCTTATTTAAATTAATGATTTCATAATTTCAGAATCCCCCATACTAAGATTTTATTATTTTTTTTTAAACGGAGAAAAACAAAGGTGAAATAAATAATTTGTACCCATTATGCAAGAAGAAAAACTCAACGCGTCACAGGTTTATGGACTTCTTCCCCTGGATATAGAAGGTGTTGCTGACCTGGCAAGTCTTGCGCTCGATCTGCGCATGTCCTGGAAACACAATACAAGTAATATCTGGAATAAAATAGATCCCCATTTGTGGGAGGACACACATAGTCCCTGGATCGTATTGTTAACTGCATCGCGTGATAAACTTTCGGAGCTGCTGGCTGATGAAATTTTCAGGGCCCAGCTGAATGAATTCATTCATATCCGAGATCTCGAATCTTCAAAAATATCATGGTTTGATAAAAAACATGGAGACAAACCGCTCAAATCCATCGCATATTTCAGTATGGAATATATGCTGAGTGAGGCATTGCCCATCTATGTGGGCGGTCTGGGAAATGTGGCGGGCGACCAGCTCAAATCTGCCAGCGATTTAGGCATTCCGGTTGTTGCCGTCGGATTGCTGTACCAGCAGGGATATTTCCGGCAATGTATTGACCAGGATGGAAATCAGCTGGCCTATTACCCTTTCAACGATCCGGGACAGTTGCCGGTTAAACCCATACGATTGCCCGATGGGGAATGGCTCAGAATACAAATTTCACTGGCAGGCCATGATGTGTGGCTCCGAACCTGGCAGGTTCAGGTGGGCCGTGTGAAACTGCTTTTGCTTGACAGTAATGATTCGGCCAATCGTCCGGAACACCGGACCATTACGGGTGAAGTATATGGAGGCGGGCCTTCACTCAGGATACAACAGGAAATGATTTTGGGAATTGGCGGTTGGAAACTACTGCGTGCGCTCAATATGAACCCGGAAGTATGTCATATGAATGAAGGACACGCGGCTTTCCTGATCCTGCAAAGAGCCGCCGATTTTATGCAGGAAAATGGAACCTCTTTTGAAGAAGCGCTTATGATCACCAGGGCAGGCAATCTTTTTACGACCCATACTGCGGTTGCAGCTGGTTTCGATCATTTTGATGCCTCCCTGATGTGGAATTTTTTTGGTGAATATGCAAAACAAATCCTTCACATCGATTTTGATGAGCTGATGTCACTGGATCGGGCCAATGGATATGATCATGGTGAAAGTTTTAATATGGCCTGGCTGGCGATTCGTGGAAGCGGCGCCGTGAATGGCGTCAGTCATTTGCATGGCGATGTGAGCAGGGTACTATTCGATTCGCTGTTTCCAAGATGGCCCGTAGCGGAAGTGCCGGTAGGGGCAGTTACCAACGGCGTCCATATGCCAAGCTGGGTTTCTGACCGGTTTGACCAGTTCTGGAAAGACGCCTGTGGCGATGCGCGATGGAACCTGGAACCAGAAAAAATAAAAGATAAAATGTTTACTGTGCCAGACGAAATATTCTGGAAACTCCGTAATGATTCAAGAAATCATCTCATAAAATTTATACACAGGAAAACAAATGCGGAATTTAACCCGGATGCTTTGACGCTCGGCTTTGCCCGTCGGTTTGTCGCATATAAAAGGCCAAACCTGCTTTTGCGTGATCCCGAAAGATTTATTCGCATTCTCAAAAATCCCGGACACCCGGTGCAACTGGTAATTGCCGGAAAAGTGCCTCCTTCAGATCAGGCGGGTCAGGAACTGGTCCATGACTGGGTACAGTTTATCCGGCAACATAATCTGCAAAACCAAATTGTATTTCTTGAGGACTATGACATGCTGGTGGCAGAACATCTGGTACAAGGCGTTGACCTCTGGGTCAATACACCCCGCCGTCCCTGGGAAGCATGCGGAACAAGTGGTATGAAGATTCTGGTCAATGGCGGTATTAATTTATCAGAACTCGATGGATGGTGGGCCGAAGCTTATACATCCGAAGTCGGATGGGCGCTTGGTGATATGCAGGAGCACGGCGAGGATTACGGATGGGATACGGAGGAAGCCAACACACTATATTATTTGCTGGAGCAGAAGATCGTTCCCGATTTTTATAATCGCAGTCAGTCAGGCATTCCAATAGAATGGATCAGGAAAATGAAGAACAGTATGACGACACTAACACCTGCGTTTTCAGCCGACCGGGCTGTACAGGATTATACGGAACAATATTATCTGCCTGCGGCGATGAATTATAAAAGACGTTCGGCTGAAAAGGGCCTTTCCGGAAAATTAAAATACCAGGAGATTCAGGAACTCAGGAATCGTTGGGAAGGAATTCATTTTGGCAATCTGGAAATAAAAAATGACAACAACGGCCATTCTTTTTCTATCCCCGTTTATCTCAATGGAATCAGTCTGGCCAATTTGCGGGTTGAACTATATGCCGAGGCGGTGAAAGGGCTGCCGGCAGAGAGGATTCTGATGAACTATGAAACCAGTCCAAACGATGTAAGCAATTTCCTGTTTCACGCACAGGTCATGACAACAAGGCCTGCCGGCGATTATTCCGTTCGGATCATACCCTATGATCCGGAGATTTCTGTTCCGTTGGAAAATAATCTGATCCGCTGGGCAGGATGAATGAAAATATTACTAATTTTATTTCCCCACTTATTCTCCCGATCCCTAACAAAATCATCCAGCTATTTATCACCTTAAAATAATTCTTTATGAGAAAGTTATTGTTTTTGTGCGCTGCCTTCCTGGTCTCATCCTTTACATTCACCAGTCCAACACTTACCGACAAAGAAAGAAAAGATGCGATTGAACAATTGTCCAAAACAGAACAGGGTGTTTTTAATTCTCTAAAGGGACTGAGTGATGCACAACTGAACTTTAAGCCGGCCCCCGACAAATGGAGCATTTCAGAATGTGTAAAACACATAGCTACAACGGAGATGTTTCTGTGGAAAATGACCGATGCAGCGCTGAAACAAGTAGCTGATTCCGCCAAACGCAGTGCGATAAAAGTGAGCGATGATCAAGTGCTACAAATGGTCGAAAGCCGCGCACAGAAAATAAAAACCGCTCCACCACTGGAACCTCAGAACTCTTCATTTAAGTCATGCCCGGATGCATTGTCCGGATTCTACGATAGCAGGAAAATGCTGAAAGATTTTGTAGCGACCACGAATGATGACCTGAGGGATCATGTGGTAGTATTGCCATTTGGTTCTTTCGACAGTTACCAGATGATTCTGTTCATAGCTGCCCACAGTAATCGTCACACGCAACAGATTGAGGAAGTGAAGGCAGATCCGAATTTTCCGAAGAATTAAGGCATTTACACAAAAACAAACTTATTCACATCCAGCACCTTTTCCCCATCAAACCGGTATGCTGTCAGGAATCCGTGCTTGGCAACACTATAATCCAGACAACAAATATTTCCTCTGTAGAGCATCGGATTTCCTTTCAGCCAGTAGTGGCCAAAGAAAACAGGAATATGATCGGGCTTATAAAAATCGAGGCTTTTAAATCCTGAAATGTCAACCGGTGAATCTTCAAATTTCTCCAGTGGTTCAATGCTGATCTGCTGGTAGGTCGTCCCGGAGGGATTCTCCCACCATTTGATTCGTATGTCCCTTCGTTCCGTTCCATCCTTATCCGTGAAAGAATGACCCTTCGGCAATTTGATTTCCTTACCCTTTAACACCGTATCGATCGCATCATAAAATGGGGATCCTTTCACGACGGACTGCTCAAGCAATTCATCCGTCAATTTGGATTGAAAAAGATGGTCACGTAAGAAACGGATACTTGTATTATCCCACGCTGCATGCACCGCCCGGAAGCTGGTGGTTTCATAAAACAGGGGAAGGGTCTTAAACCATTTCAGGTAATCTTCATATTCATTCTGTTTATTCTGAAACTGTTTTAGCGTTTCATAATGCTGCAGGATATTTTTGATGGAATGCTTTCTTAAGTGGCCCCCGGTTTTATTCTTTGCGTTAAAACAAAGCGCATTGTATTCGTGGTTACCCATCAGGGCAATGGCATTCTGATTGTCCACCATCGACCGTACGATTTTCAGGGTCTTTTTAATTTTCGGACCCCGGTCAATATAATCGCCCACAAAAAATACTTTCCTGTCCGGATGAACATATCCGTTTCCTTTGAGCGTATAACCCATTTTAACCAGCAATTCCTCCAGCTTATCCGCATAGCCGTGTATATCACCTATAAAATCGTACATACTATTATTTAGCGCCATTTTCAAACAGAGTGGAAGTCTCAAACAACGTGAATTGCATACCGGACGGATCTTCCAATCGTTGTACTTTGCTCCAGGGCGCTTGTTTAATCTCTGCGCGTGCGATGGCGCCGCCTTCAATGAATTTTTGTGAGGCATCTTCAATATTTCCTCCAATATTCAGCGCCAGTCTGACCGGACCGGCTATTCGCTGGCCTACTTCAATTTCATCGATACTGGCCGCGTCTTTTTTGTCAATCAATTCAAGAGAGGCCTTTCCTGCCTCCAATATGATTCCATTGCCCGTGGTCTCGTCATGCCATTCTTTGGAGACTTGAAAGCCTGCCACATCTCGATAAAATTGTATGATTTCATTCAAATTATCTACCGTGAGAATAATTCGTAATTCTTTTACTTTCATAGATTAAATATTAAACATATCCGCATTTCTATATTTCTAAGTTAATATGTTTGACGTGCATTATTCGTTAATATTTTCACGCCCCTTCCATAGTGTTTTCAAGATTCCCATTGATATGTGCTTATTAATTTTGATTTTTTATAGGAATGCTCCAAAGTTTCAATTTTATGAATCAGAGGAAATCAAACAACTGGTGTCAGGAAAATGGTCGACATTGACTCTGGTACAGAAAGAGCAATTTCAGATATAGGCCTGACCCGGTATGCCTGTTATCTGATTGCCTAAAATGGAGACAGTCGGAAGCCGGAGATTTCTTTTGCGCAAACTTATTTTGCTTTGCAGACTTGTGACTTCCATTAATACATTTATAGAAAATAACTGCATCGGCTGGATCAGGAAATCCACAATTTCAATACAGCTTAAACATTATCTTATGAAACTTGATTGGGTCCCGGGATACGTAATAAAGACGGAATTGTATAAAGACTCGGTAATCATAAAGGCAAACAGAGAAGGATTACTATCTCTTGCAGACCATCTGAAAAAAATTGCTGATTTGCATGAAGGATATCATTTATACCTTGACGAAACAAACAGTTTGGAAAATCAATCAATCGGTTTGACGATTGTAAAAATTGAATAATACCCATGTCTTTACCTTGCCCTCACAAATATCCTGGACCCATAACCCACGGTAGTACCGGTATAATTTACGGCCACTCCATTTTTATAATATCTCGGTGAGCCGAGCACAGCACCCGGTATGCTACTGATCACGGAGACATAAACATCGGATCCGTTCACAGCGAATCCCTGAATACTGTCAGAAAATCCTTCCGGGGTTACATTGGTGGCAACGCCGTTTTTCCATACAATCGCTGAAACCGGGCCTTTATATTGGGACGCATTTCCCGCCACCTGGTAACCTGCCATATAAGAAGTGCCATTAACAAAGGAGACAAAATAAATTCTGCCAAAGGATAAACTATCGGACAGATAAACAGGATCATTGTTTTTCCAACAGGTTGCTATCTCTGTGGAATCAGTATAATCATACACACTGCCAACGGCATATACATCTGTTCCATTTACGGTGATATCATAAGCGTGCCCGGGATTTATGGTAACGGGCAGCTGGTTGGCGACCCCGTTTAACCAGTATACCGCGTTGGAATGCATGCCGGAATTGGATCCGGGAACATACAGATCAGCGCCATTTGCATATATAGAAGTGAGTCCCGGTTGGTTGGATGTAAACAATTCAGAATAGAAATCTGTGTTTTGATACAGGTTCCCCGGTTGGTTTCCCGTTTGTAATTGGAGAAAACTAAACACATCTGTTCCAACAATGGCGATCGATACGGGTAAAACCGAGTCTGCCAGGGCGAGAAAATTAAACTGTCCGTTTTTCCAGTAACCAATAGAGTCATTGATTTGCCCCAGCACATAAATATCGGTTCCGGAAAACGCCATATCCGCACCGAAGGGATTTGAACCCGTTGCCAATGAAATAAACTGACTGTTCTTAAAGTAACCAACCTGACTGGTTGTTTGACCCACGATGTAAACATCTTCGGTGGTGTCGTTTTTAACCGGCTCAGTTTTGACGGTATTAACGGGTGGAACCACAGGATCCGGGGTCATATCAGACTTCTTGCAACTGGCAAGCAAACCGATCCCCATGAATAATAGGACAGGGAATTTCATTAAGATTAGGGTTTAGGGGGCTTTCAGGGAGGGTAGGATACTTGAACGTTAATCTATCTACGTTTATTATTATTTTCTAAGTATTATTACTTAGCCGGCTATAGAGGTTATCTGCCGTAGAATGGAGGACTATCTCGTGATCACAATTTGTGATGATGGGAAATGCACCAAAGAACCGGGCAGGGAAGAGGATAGGGAAGACAACTTGCCTGCGGCATCTGTTCCATTAAGTTTTGTACTGAAGAAGTCAATCAGGCCTTTTGAGGTATATGCTTGGCTTGTCTGATCCAGGATTTTAATTTGTTATAATCGGATGGGGGTTCTGAAGCCGCCATTTTTCCAGCCGGTATCCACATATGAATAACAGAGTTCAACCGGGCTCTTACAGTTTTCCAGTTCAGTGCAGATTCTGTTCTTTGTTGTTGTAACTGCGACAGCCTGGCCGTGATTTCTGATTCACGTTGATCTATCAGTTCGGCTATTCTGGATTTTCCTTTACTGGTTAATTCGTAAGAACGCAGTCCGGTGATCGGCGTCGTTGCACTAAATACTTCGTCGGAAAGCAATTCTTTAAATCGGGGGTAATATGTTTTCCATTTATGTTCAAACAGGTGTTCGAAATGATAGATGGGGACATTTTTGTTTTGACTGATGGTGATCAGTATTTCAAGTTCGAGGGTTTTACTACTGTCCATGGACGGGGGGTTTTTAAGGGTTCAGACAACAAATCAGACTTTTAAAATACTAACAAAACAGAATGATTCAAAGCGTTTGGTACATCTACGATGCCCCTTTAGCAATTCTACTAATTCATTGCAAATACGCATACAATTACCTATTTTGTACAACACTGAACCTCCATCCAATCTATCGTCCGCAAAGCGGATCTCCCTCTGATAAACCACGTATAAATCCATCATCCAGACATCTGACAGTCCATGAAAAATCAACATTTTCGAATAACATTGTTGGAACATGGAACTTACAAAGGAAATAGAACCCATCATATTGAACCAGCCTGCTCAGGATGAGAAAAATCATGAGAAGGCGGCAGACTTCTTAATAGCCAAACTGGCCTCACACTCAGTGATTATCAGAAAAGGCACCACATTTTTGATCATTTTTAGTATCCTCACTCTCTATGCCGCCATGTACCTGATACACATGGAATCTGTTGACCGGCATTATAAAAGCTCTGCTTACAAGACCGCGGCCAGGTGAGATTTTTTTAACCGTTTCTTAATGGTGCAGATTCCCCTGATTGGGGTAAAAAGGCCATTTTTATCAATTTTAGACCGGTCAACCTGTTTCCTTTATTTCTTTATCCACGATCTATATTGGAATAGCCGGGTTTGGCTAGTTTTGCAGAAATTCCGAGCCATTCTTATAGATTAAGGGTGATGAGGATTGGATTAAACCTGTATCCCAAATTTATATCATGAAAATTCTGGTTGTTGATGACGAAGTAGACGTGCGTGCTTTGTTTGAGCAAAGGTTCCGCAAAGAAATACGCGATAAAGAAATGGTTTTTGCTTTCGCACACTCGGGTCAGGAAGCGCTGAACTATCTGAGTGATAAAAGTCGTGAATCAATCCTGGTGTTATCGGATATTAATATGCCGGGCATGAGCGGACTGGATTTGCTCAAACATATAAAAGACGAATTTGAAAAACCCCCGCCCGTCGTAATGATGATAACCGCTTTCGGTGACGAGGAAAATTACACAAAAGCCATGAATCTCGGGGCAGATGATTTTCTGACCAAGCCGCTGAATTTCGGCCATCTCAGGGAGAAACTCAGCATGATAAAAAACTGAAACGTCCTACATATGCGTAGCTGTCCAGGCCAATAGCTGGGCGCTGGGCAAAAATAACAACTGAGCCAGAACAGTTCCAAGAAGTCGTGCGATGGTCATATAAACAATATATTTTCTAAACGTCGCCTCCGAACATTTCCCAAGTGTAACATCGTCTGTCATGGCAGACAAGTTGGGATCGATAAATGCAAACATCAAAATGGTTGCAAAGCCATTGATAAATGCGGATAAATTGCTGGCAGTTGTCCGGTACACCGGATTTAGATAGGATGCATAAACGGCTGACAATACGCCAATCGTCAGGATAGACACAGCAAGGATATTTAAAATGAAAATTCTCCAGGGAAATTCTTTATCAAATTTGATGTCTGAAACATTGGTTTTGACAGGTATCGCCATATTGTCCCTGAAGTAGAGGATGCCTGTTTTCGAAAATCCGTGCACTATCAGTTTGCCCAATGATTTGTGGATACTGAAATTGATGACGGCCCTGGATAGTACCCTTTGAAAAGTATGTATTAGAAACGCACCGATCACCGTTGCTACAGAGCAGGAAAATATGATGAGACGGAAAGTTCCGGTATTATTAAATATACCGGCTCTGATATCGTTTTCAACTGTCTTGGCCAGCAAGGGTGCCTGAAAACCATTGGCCGTCCTGGACACTAATACTAGAATATTAAATAACGCAAAGGAAATAGCCACTCTTCCTGTGCGGATACCTACGATTCTTACAGAATATGAAAGTGTCGTAATGAGATTTATGAGGAAGGTTAGTATTAATACAATGATGATTTGTGTGGTCATTGGTTGTTGTTTATCTGTCGCGTGTTTCAACAATTTTTTGCATTTTCCAAATCCGTTTTTCAGCTTCTGCTTTGGTTATTCCATTATAATAATCATTTACAAATGGATGGTCAAAGTTCTGATGGGGAACAACTTCGGGACGCTGATTTCCTAAACGGGTAAACACAGTTGTTGGTATACCTTTTTTGAAATCGTAGTCTGACAAATTGTTACTAAGCCATCCAAAATATTTTGTTTCGTAATTTTCATTTGTAAAGTTGTCAGAATAATCTTCAAAACTCTCTTCACTTAACGAAACCCATAATCCATAATCAAGGTCTTTACAATGGTCACTCACTTTCTGGGTTAATGTACACCGTATAAAGCGGTCGATTTGCTCTGGATGGCGGATTATGCAAAAGTCGCTGTTGAGTTGGGCAATATTTTGTTTTTCTTCTTCAGATAACATTAGATAGGCAGTCGGAGAAGGATAAGTCAGAGCTGGCCATTCTTCGTGTTCTTGCCCACAGCAACTACATGTATATTTCATGGGTTCTGCTATATAAAAAATGTGATTAAAGTATTATAATACGCACATCATTCCAGGTCAAACGGAAAAAAAACAAAAAATGAAGGGTTAAAAAACATCCATATTCCAATCAGGACATGTACATTTACCCTGCCTAAATGCTATTCCGGAGCCCTTCACGAATCTGCACAGCTCCTACCTCTTGTAACAAACTTCCGGCCTCTTTTTATTTATTAAGCATCTAAATCAAAATCAATGAAACAATCCCGATTTTCCGGCTTGCTTTTTTATTTCATGGTATTCTTACTGGTTTCCTGCTCCGGAGGTGAAACTGAAAAGAAAACCACCACCGACTCTACCGCGGCTGACACCACTGCAGCCGTTGCCGCACCGAAAATAACAACCATTACCACACCGCAATTTATGCTGGTGGTAACACACAAAGTGGCCAATTATGCAAAATGGAAAGCTTCCTACGATGAACACGATTCTGCCCGACTGGCGAATGGCATACATAATTATGTCATCGGCCGCGGTTTGAAAGATTCCAATATGGTCATGGTAGCTTTGAGAGTAGATGACTCTGCCAAGGCAATGGCATTTGGCAAAGATCCCGGACTAAAAAAAGCCATGCAAAAAGGTGGCGTGGTCGGCGCGCCCACAGTTGTCCTTAACACCATGACCTTCCAGGACACCGTTTCAATTTCTACAGATATCCGGGCCAGAACATCGTATGCGGTAAAAGATTGGGCTGCCTGGGAAAAAGCATTTCAGGAGGGTAAGCAGGAAGGACAGGAAAATGGTTTAACCCTTAGGGCTTATGGCCATAAATCCGGAGACGATAAAAAGATTGTGCTTGTAACGGCTATAACGGATACTGCCAAAGCCTTTGCGTACTATAAGTCAGATATGATTAAAAAAAGAAGAGCGGCAGCTGGTGTGATCGGTGAGCCGGAACGTTTTCTGTACCGGGTCGTTCAACGCTATTAATATAAACAGGGATAACAGCTTTTGATCAAGCCGGTTCGGCCTACGGGCCGACCGGTTAGATCATGTTTCCGTTCGGAACCAAAAAAACGTATTAATCAGAGAGTGAATAATATTTTCATTTCTCAGAGGGTAAGACGTCCCACGGCAATGGCATTAGCGAACGGATCAAAGCCAGGAAACGGTTTTACGAGGCTCCAGCTGTAGCCGGTAACTTTACCCTTTCCGTCTGTATATAAACGAAATGTTCCTTCACCGAGACCAGCATAAGGATTGCCATCCGGCGAATATCTGCTGTCTTCTTTTCCATGCGGGCTCTTACTGGAGTCAATCACTCTGACAGCATACTGCACTGACCCGGGTTCCTGTATGGCTACCGGGTCAATCCGGAAAGGCTTTTTTTCTACCAGCATACAATGCCCGGTATTATCATCATGATCCGACTCGTCGGCATATTTAATGACAATAAGATCTCCGGCCTGTATGTCGCTGATATTATTTATATGTGTGAAGTGATTTTCACTCATGATCGCCTGATAATATTGTACGGCCAACGGTCTGGATTTACCCAGCCAGGATTTGAACTGCAGCGCTGAATCATAAGTTTTTTTTACCAGTGCATTGATGAAGCCACTACAGTCAGCATAGCTCTCATAGGGTAAACCATGGTCGCCCCAGTTCACCCGTTCGTCCTTGTGCCGTTAATCGGTATTATCCCGATTAATATGACCAACCAATTTCTCGGCATTGTCAAGCATTTTATTTTTAGATACAGTCTGCAACGCCGCCGTAAAAGAAAAAATGAAGAGCCCGTAGAAAATAACAATTGGTGCGCGCATAGAATGTGAATTGCAGATCAAATCTAAATGATGTTGCATCTTTCTGAGCGAATTGCTTTTGCGCGTAAGCATTTTTAAGAAGAAGTGAGCCCTTAATAAAGAACAGAAGGCAGAAAGGCACCGGCCGGTTCGTTATACAATCCCTTACTCATTAACGTCATCGGCATAACAATACGCAAACCGTTTTGTAAACACCAGCGCAGCACTTCTGCATTACGCGAAGGAAGCAGAAATCCCGGGCCTGAAAAATGAACAGATGCGCCAATCAATGCTTTCAGCCCGGTGTTCGTTGAAGCTATCGTATGCCCCAGAAAACCCACCTGGGTCGTATATCCGATAATCATGCCATCGTATTCAACAACAAAAAATGTTCCTGTGTTGATAGCACCCGGCAGTTCCTGACTGCGGTCATGACCATGTATCTTATAACATAACTGGTTGCAGGAATCCAGGTCTGCTTCATTACCCGCGCGAACCTGATAACCAGGAAAACGAATGTTAAGCGCAGCGCCCTGAATCACAGAAAGAGGTTCCCGCACATCAAATCCCAGTTTAGTATAAAGTGATAACGACCGGTTATGATAAGCTGCCTGAACCAGTCGTACGCCTGCAAGTTTGAGATCTTCCGCCCGCTGAAGAACCTGATCCATCAGTTTTCTACCTGCTGAAGCATTCTGGCAGGCCGGGTCCACGGTTATCGGACCTACCCCTCCAATAAAACCATTCTCCCAAAGGAAATTGCTGCCAACGATTTGCCCGTTCCCTTCTGCTACTACAGAATATGGGCCTGAGCTTGATAAAGCATAGTTCATTAATCCAACAGCCATTTCAGTATCCTGAAAATCCGGTGGAAAATGGTGTTCCTCTGCAATAGCTTTAAATGCCTGGTAGCAGATAGATCCGCATGCATTGGCATCTTCCGGTTTCCCGGGACGCATAGTAAGAGTCATGGAATAATTGTATTTCCAACAAGTTATTCAAATGTGTCCGTAATGTCAGTGAAGCTGATAAACTTTATATTTATATCGTTATCAGGAGAAACAGAACGCAGGTTTATAAACAAGAGTCTTTGGTAGAATATACAAAATGAAAATTGCGAAATACATTCTTAATTTCTGCATCATTTTCTTTTTAGTATCTGCTGTATGGTTAAAAATAACAGGGGTCTCTATTGAAAGCGAAGAAATAATTTGGGGACGTAGCTGGATGCACATTTCGGATAGTCCCTCTACACTTTTTTTTTGTGCCATACTATTTTTGATGCTCAGACTCCTGATAGTTCAATCGGAGAAAAAACGAAAATGATCACATCTTCCTACCCACTTGTCACCATCGTAATTCCCACTTATAACCGGGTAGCTCTTGTTCAACAGGCCATCACATCGGTAATTGCACAAACATACGGGAACTGGGAATTGATGATTGTGGATGATGGGTCAGATGATGGCACACTTGAAGCGATCCGTGCGATGAATGATCCCCGGATCAAACTGTTGGCAATGCCGCATGCTGGGAATATTGCGTTGCTGCGCAACACCGGGGTTGCTGAAGGATCCGGGGAATGGCTGGCATTCCTGGATTCTGACGATATATGGACTCCGCAGAAACTGGAAATTCAATTATTTTTTCTTTTACAGGAAGGGAAGCGTTGGGGATATGGAGGGTTCGAGTTAATGAATGATGAT
>Ga0206929_1163_pt1 | contig 15329 bp, 13 predicted proteins | sample Alteio_BWOrgHeat_19_FD_152929 | JGI IMG/M metagenome (GOLD analysis project Ga0206929, IMG submission 152929) | Enriched cells from forest soil in Barre Woods Harvard Forest LTER site, Petersham, Massachusetts, United States -... | ecosystem: Environmental > Terrestrial > Soil > Temperate forest >...
GCCAGATAGCAATTGGCGGTGGTGGAACCAACTCAGGTAACAACGACCAGGTCGCAGTACTTGATGAAAGTATGGCTACGTTAACCCCGCAAAACCCTTTGGGCGTGGGTGGCCCCGGACACGATGTGGTAGGCCTTACTATGGACCCTACAGGGAACTTCTGTTACATGTGTGTTGCCCAATCAGGCTGGTATAGTGGTTCTTGCTGCCCGGCGTGGAATGGCGCGGACCAGACAGTAGTGGACGTACAAACAGTTTTTAAGGTACCTGTACCGAATCTTACTCCGTTAACATGGCAGAACAATGATTCGTATACTTTCCAGGAACTTAGTTCAGTGAATTATGTGGCAGGTGCAAACGGATATACAAATGGAATGAATTGTATGGCTGCCAGCCCTTCATACCTGTATATGTATGATGGCAAATTGCTTACCCAGTTATCAAAAGCCAACGGTGCTACCCTTGCATCTAAAAACGTACCGGGAGGTTCAAGATATAACCAGGGTGGTATTTGTGGAGATGGTTGTGATGATGTATATGTAGGCTCAGGAAGCACAATTTATACATATGGCCCGAATATAGCGGGTGGTACAATTGCCAGCCAGGGTGCATACAGTACTATTTATGATCTGGTACTTGGCCCTAACGATGCTACTTTGTACGCAACCGGTAATGGTTTTGTTGAAGAGTTTACAAACGGAATTTCTACCGTTGCTTCAACGGTATCAAGCATTACAAATACAACCTGTGGTTTCAGCAATGGTTCAGCTACTGCTAACCTTAGTTTTTGTGGTGGTGGTACTCCAGCAGGTACAACATACTCATGGAGCCCGGGTGGACAAACTACCCAGACTGCAACAAATCTAACAGGTGGAGTAACATATACAGTAACTATGGTAATTGGTTGTGGCGAAACATATACAGCAACGGCTTATATTGGTACATCTTCAGCTGCTGTACCTACAAGTGTAACGGCATCATCGAACACACCTGTGTGTGTAGGCGGTACTATAAATTTATTTGGTGGAGCAACGGGTGCAACCAGTTGGAGTTGGTCGGGCCCTAATGGTTTTTCGTCCGGTTCACAAAATCCAAGTATAGGTGGTGTTACCGCCGCTAATGCAGGTACCTATACCTTAACAGCAAGTAATGGTTGTGGTTCAGCTGCCCCTGTTACTACGCCGGTTGTAATATCTCCCGCTCCTTCAGGCCAATCTGCTTCGTCTAATTCGGCAATTTGCTCAGGTAACACATTACAATTAAATGGATCTGGAACAAATGCAACCAGCTGGAGCTGGTCCGGCCCTAATGGATTTAGTTCAGGTTCACAAAATCCGACTATCGGAGGAGCTACTGTTGCAGCAAGTGGTACTTATACGTTATCTGTTATCAACGCTTGCGGAACAGTTACCGCTACAACGCCGGTAACAGTAAACCCAACACCTACCTTAACAGCAAGTGCAGGCCCAGCTGCTATTTGTGCGGGAGGATCTACAACACTGACTGGTGGTGGCGCTTCAACCTATACATGGACACCTGGTGGATTAACCGGTTCAACTGTAAGTGTATCACCTGGATCAACTGCTACATATACCGTGAACGGTACATCGGTAGCGGGATGTCCTGCTGCAGCTACACAAACAGTAGCAGTAACGGTAAACTCAACACCTACATTAACAGCCAGTGCCGGCCCTGCAACTATATGTGCGGGAGGATCTACAACACTTACGGGCGGCGGCGCTTCAACTTATACCTGGACACCGGGTGGAATGACAGGTTCAACCGTGAGTGTGTCTCCCGGTTCAACTCAAACTTATACCCTAAACGGAACATCGGCTGCCGGTTGTGCAGCAGCTGCGCCTGTTACTACAGTGGTTACTGTAAACCCTGTACCAACTTTAAATATTACATCGCCACCACCAACCATATGTTCAGGTAACTCAACAACTCTTACAGCAAGTGGTGCAGCAACCTATACCTGGACACCGGGTGGAATGACAGGTTCAACCGTGAGTGTGTCTCCCGGTTCAACTCAAACTTATACCCTAAACGGAACATCGGCTGCCGGTTGTGCAGCAGCTGCGCCTGTTACTACAGTGGTTACTGTAAACCCTGTACCAACTTTAAATATTACATCGCCACCACCAACCATATGTTCAGGTAACTCAACAACTCTTACAGCAAGTGGTGCAGCAACCTATACCTGGACACCGGGTGGAATGACAGGTTCAACCGTGAGTGTGTCTCCCGGTTCAACTCAAACTTATACCCTAAACGGAACATCGGCTGCCGGTTGTGCAGCAACTGTTACAAAAACTGTTATTGTAACTGTAAACACTACACCAACATTAACTATTGGTGGCGGTCCTGCTGCAATATGTTCCGGTGGTAATGTTACCTTAACGGCTAGTGGTGCAAGTACCTATACATGGACACCAAATACATCTATAAGTGCAACCACAGGTACACCTGTGACGGTTACACCAACTGTTACCATAACGTATACTTTAAATGGAACTTCTGCCGCAGGTTGCCCTGCCGCAGGAACTAAAACAACTATAATAACAGTCAGCCCCGCTCCTATATTGGGAGTCAATGCAAGCTCACCAACAATATGTTCAGGTAATACTACAACACTTACAGGCAGTAATGCTACAACCTATACCTGGACGCCAAGTGCCACACTTAGTGCATCAACAGGTGCAAGTGTAACTGCAACTCCTTTAGTAACTACTACTTATACCTTGAATGGAACAGCTTCAGGTTGTTCGCCATCAACACCGGTGACAGTTGTAGTTACGGTAAATGCAACGCCTACGTTAACTATCAGTGGTCCAGCAACTATATGTTCAGGTAATACAACTACTTTAACGGGTAGCGGTGCGTCAACATATACATGGACGCCTAATACAAATTTAACCGCAAGCACAGGTTCACCTGTAACTGCATCGCCGGGTGCAACCATAACATATACCTTGAATGGAACATCAGCAGCCGGTTGCCCAGCTGCACCTAAAACTGAAGTGGTAACTGTAAATGCAACGCCAACATTAACTATTGGTGGTGGCCCTGCATCAATATGTTCGGGTGGTAATGTTACACTTACAGGTAGTGGTGCAAGTACTTATACCTGGACACCAAATACATCTATAAGTGCTACAACAGGTTCACCGGTAACCGTTACACCAACCGTTACCATAACCTATACATTGAATGGTACTTCAGCAGCTGGTTGTCCTGCGGCCGGAACAAAAACAACAGTAATAACTGTTAGTCCTGCCCCTGTATTGGGAGTTAGTGCAAGCTCGCCTACTATATGTTCAGGCAGTAATACAACACTTACAGGTAGTAATGCCACAACCTATACCTGGACACCAAGCGCTACGCTTAGTGCATCAACAGGCGCAGTTGTAATAGCAACACCTACTGTAACTACTACATATACATTAAATGGTACTGCAGCAGGTTGCTCTCCTTCTGCACCTGTTACTGTAGTGGTAACAGTAAATACAACACCAACTTTAACTATAAGCGGCCCAGCAACAATATGTTCAGGTAAGCCTACAACCTTAACGGGTGGTGGTGCAACAACATATACATGGACACCAAATACAAGCTTAAGTGCTTCAACAGGTGCAAGTGTAACAGCAACACCAACAGTAACTATAACCTACACATTAAATGGAACATCAGCTGCGGGATGCCCTGCTGCCGGGCCTAAAACAACAGTGATAACAGTAAATACAACACCTACTGTAACAGCTTCGGCAAGTTCACCTACAATATGTTCAGGTAACCCTACTACATTAACTGCAAGTGGTGCCGCTACGTATACGTGGACACCAAGTACAGCATTAACTGCAAGTACTGGCTCGCCTGTAACAGCTACACCATCGGTAACTATAACATATACATTAACTGCATCTTCGGCAGCCGGTTGTGCTGCAGCTTCGCCGCAAACAGTAACAGTAACTGTAAATACAACACCTACTATAAGTGTTGCGCCTTTAACCCCAACTATTTGTCCGGGTGGTAACGTAAATATTACGGCATCAGGTGCAGCAACCTATACATGGACTCCTTCTGCCACACTAAGTGCATCAACAGGTGCTACGGTAAATGCTACCCCTGCATCAACAACTACATATACAATAACCGGAAATTCGGCGGCAGCATGCCCTGCATCTCCAGTAACTGAAGTTGTTTCAGTTGCAGCTTCATTGCCTGTTTCCATCACGCCAGTTTCATCAAGTATTTGTTCGGGTGGCAGTACAGTATTAAATGCAGGTGGCGCGGCTACCTATGTATGGTCACCTACTACTGGTTTAAGTTGTTCTACATGTCCTAACCCTACAGCTAACCCAATTGATACTACAACATATAAGGTAGTGGGATCGAGTGGTGCATGTAAAGACTCTGCTACATTTACGCTTATTGTTAATCCAACGCCAACTGTCAGCATTGCGCTAACCGGAATATCAGCTGCAATTTGCCCGGGTGATAGCATGGGTATGATTGCAAGCGGCGCAACTACTTATGCATGGACTCCTTCAACTGGTTTAAGTTGCAGTACCTGCGACACAATTTCAGCGGGTCCTACTGTAACTACAACATATACGCTTACAGGTAAGAATGGAGCAGGATGCTCTGCTACCGCCACACAAGCAATTGTGGTGTATCCTGTACCGGTTATGACGATTAATATTACTGCAGCTACTATATGTAGCGGCAATAGTGTAATACTTAAAACAGGCGGAGTAGGATCGTATTCATGGTCACCTCCTACAGGGTTAAATACAACATTAGGTGACAGTGTTGTAGCCACACCTTTAGTTTCCACCACATATACTGTAACCGGAACGGGAACAGGTGGTTGCAAAACAAAAGATAGTGCAGCTATAACCGTTAATATAACACCTACAGTAACACTTGCGCCTCCGGCACCACTTATATGTTCGGGTGACAGTATTAAGATTGTAGCAGGTGGTGCACCTGGTTACACATGGTTGCCAAACAGCGGATTGCAATGCAATAGCTGCGATTCAACTATGGCAAGCCCTCTGGTAACTACTACATATAGTGTAGTGGGAACGAGTTTGGCAGGTTGTAAGGACACAAGTACTATAACAGTAAACGTAAATGCAACACCAACTATAACAATTACTGCATCCAACGGAACTACAATTTGTTCGAGCAAGGATACAACCATACTTACCGCTAAGGGTGGAACAACATACACCTGGTCGCCTGCAGTGGGATTGAATGATACAATTGGTTCAGTAGTTGATGCAAACCCTACTACAACGGTAGTATATACGGTTTCAACTACTAGTGCAGCCGGTTGTCCTAGTAAAGATAGTGTGACAATTATGGTAAACCCAACTCCTACAGTTAATGCAGGGGCAGTGGCTTCAACCATTTGTAATGGTACATCAACGGTATTAAATGCAAGTGGTGCAACAACATATACATGGACACCAACCACGGGCCTTAGTTCAAGCACAGGGGCAACGGTAAATGCAAGTCCAGGTACAACACAAACGTATAGTGTAATAGGTGTAACCAATGGTTGCCCTGATACTGCTATAGTGCCGGTAACAGTAGTAGCCCCTCCTGTGGTTACAGCTACAATAGCTGGTGGCGATAGTTTATGTAGTGGTTTATCAAAAACCATTACAGCAAGTGGCGCAGGCAGTTATATCTGGAAAACAGGCGGACAAACAACCGACAGTATTGTGGTTAGTCCTGTAGTAAGTACTACATATACTGTAGTGGGCTCTAACGGAACATGTACAGACAGTGCCATAGTAAGTATAGGACTCTATCCTCCATTCGCAGTAGCGGTTACAAATGATACATTATGCTCAGGCCGTACGGCAAATATTACTGCAACAGCAACGGGCGGAAGCGCACCATATACATACTTGTGGAGCAATGGACTGGGCACTAATGCAAGTGCAAACATACTGGTAACGCCGGGTGCTGTTACTTATACTTGTAATGTATCAAATGCATGCGGTCAAACATTCCCTGCTACAGTAGTTGTTGATGGCGCTCCAACACCAAGTGCTGTGTTTACTGCAACACCAGATACAATACCTGGTGGCCAGTTAGTAGGCTTCCTGAACAGTAACAGTGCCGCAACAAGCTGGCAATGGACTATGGGAGATAATTCAGCTACTATAAATGGAGATTCATCAATCGTTTACCAATACAACGAACCCGGAACCTATTGGATAAAACTGGTAGTAAGCAACGGATTCTGTACTGATACTGATATAGTAGGTATTTACGTAACCGAAGGAATATTTATACCTAACGTATTTACACCGAATGGTGACGGGCAGAATGATGTGTTCCACGTTACGGTTGGGGGTATGAAAGTGTACCATATAGAAATATTTAATCGTTGGGGTGAAAGGATATTCCAAGCCGATGCACCTGATATAGATTGGGACGGAACCAGCGCCGGTGGAGTTAAGGAGTCTGATGGTGATTACTATTATATGATCAACTGCACTGACTTTAAGAATACCACCTTTAAGTACCATGGTTATATTCAGCTGATAAGAAATTAAGAAAAGCGATATAGGATTAAGGAAGCCCTTGACATTGTCAGGGGCTTTTTTTGTTATGTGGGTGATTCTTAATTAAGCTTTGGGCGTTCCCCTTCGGGTCGGGCTATCCGCTTCAACTCCGTGCTACGCTTGCGGGGTTTACGCTACAACGCGAAGCCTCATGAGTACCTTAAATAATAAGTGAGATACGAATAATCCCTAACGCAGTGCCACGTGTTATTTTACTTGTGTAGTTTTTGAATTAGGTAAAAGGTGGGCGCGGCTTAGCTGCAAATGATGCGAGTATAGGAAATTCAGGCAAGCAGGGAGCAAGAGTCGCCCCAAAAAAGCAGTAATGAGATTTTCGTTTTAGGTTTTGAGCTAAGCTGAATGAAGCAAAACCTTAACTAGAACGCCTGAAAGAATTACTTACGAAAACTCAACCTTACCACGGATGATATAAAGCTGAAGGATCTCCTTTTTATGAATATTGGAAGGAGCAAATTTCGGGTTCTCACTCTTCAGCACTAATTTGTTGTTATCGGTAGGGTGTGGTGTAACATACTTCACCACGCAATAGTCTGGTGTAATAACCACATAAGGCTCACCATGCATGATAAGGTTCTTATCCTGTATATGCTTGCATATAACTATATCGCCACTGCGGTAACGCGGGTACATGCTGTCGCCCGAAACGCGCAGGGCCAGTGTGCAATCAACAAAATAGGGAATGGTTATAAAGTATGCAGGGTTTACAACGTTATCGCCGAACTTCTTTATCATGCCTGCACTCAGGTGTGCATCGTAGAAAGGTATTTTTTGCGCCACGTTCATTTTCACGCCTTTGTTCTGTGCCTGCTCAATGGCTTTGCCCTGCTTTTCGTCCATAAACATAGGTGGCTCATTGTTAAATACGTAGTTTTTGTTTATGCCGTATACATCACATATTTTATGTATCCATTTCAGGGGTGCATTTTGCCCGCCAGAACGTATGCGGCTGAATGATTGTGGGGCATAGTTTATCTTTTTTGCTACCTGGTACATGCTAATGCCCTTCTGCTTTTTAAGGGTGTCCAGCGCTTCAAGTAATCGTTTGGTGTCGGGTGCGGTTTTCATGATGGAGGTTGTTAATAAATATGTAATCGAAATGTTTACTAGTAATAAACATTGTGTTTATATTTGCATTCACAGTTTGTTTCACAAATGTAATAATTATTTAATAAGATCGACGGAAAGTGAAATAAAATGTTGATTAGTTAATTTAAGGTAAAACAGTAAAAAGAAAACAGAACTTACCTCTGTAGTAAACCCACAGCCGGATTAAACGCCGCAAAATTGGTAAGGAAGTAAACAAAAAACATAGGCCATGATAGTGAAAGCGCTTGTAATAGTAGCCGCTATGCTCTTGCTGCCCCTTTTGGCAGAGCTGGTTGTGCTGTTCATTAAGAAAAAACTTTAATACAACATGATAATAACACTTATAAAGGAAACCCATCCGGAGAGCATGAAAGTGCGCTACTTTATTGAGAAAGATGGCCAGTTTATTGATGGCACACTAACGGTGAACGAGGCTGCCGCCTATCGGATGTTTGAAGCTGCTAAAAGATCGGGCGGTAATAGCATATGGGAAAAACAAACAATGGAAACCACGGAAACAATTTAATAAACAAAATGTGTAAAAAATGAATTACAGTATTTATTTAAAGCGGAAGGATGGCACCTACAAGGTGTCGGGATTTGAATGCAGATCAATAGAGGCATCAAGGCAATTAGCGCTTTACCTGTTCAGGCATTACCCCGTCAACTTTTTTGATGATAAACTTGGTGAAGACGGTGACACGGAAAAAATATTGAAAGACACCCGAAACGGTCTAATAGTATGGCGCGAGGGCGATATGGAAGTAAAACTTCCTGAAGGTTTCTTTTATATCGATAAGGTGGATAAAGAAACCTTCAAGGAAGAGAAATGGTGGGAAGCATCGATGCCTGTGCTGAAAAGGCAAGTGGCAGAAGCAGATATAGAGCATGCCTACAAAGATGGTTTCAGTGAAGGCTATGCCAAAGGGCTTGAAGAAGGAAAGGATGAAGGTTACAGGCAGGGTATACAGGATATGTCATCAATACTTAACTGAAGATGCAAATGGCTGAGAAACCTGCTTTCCTTTTTTACGCACAGGATTTCCTGGTTGGAACCTTAGCATTGCCTATGGATGACAGGGGTAAATATATTACCCTGTTATGCTATATGCATGAACATGGCCGGATGACACCTGATATGGTTATGCAACTTATAGGTGAAGTGTCGAAGCCATTGCGTACCAAGTTTAAAACTGATGAAGCAGGGCTTTGGTTCAACGAAAGGCTGGAAAAGGAAATTAAAGAAAGACAACGATTTATAGAATCGAAGCAGCGAAATGGCAAAAAGGGTGGGAGGCCGAAAAGAGGCAAGGCCTCTTTAGAGCTGGCCAAAGAAGGAAAACAAAAAGAGCTGGAACTTAATACACAAACAGTCTCCCTCCCCAAAGGGGAGGGTTGGGGTGGGGTTCCGAATTCTGAAGAAGTAAAAGCCTGCTTCATATCACGCGGACTTTCTGTTAGTGAAGCAGAATATGAAGCCTTGAAGTTCATCACCTATTATACAGGCAGGGGATGGAAAACAAATAAGAATGAGCTGATAAAAGACTGGAGGTCGGCAGTTACCAACTGGCTAAAACATCGCAATCAATTTACTCAATATAAACAACCTAAAACACTTACAGAACAATGGCTGGCATAACACAAATGCTGATGCGCCAACTGGCGGATAGCAGGATACTAAAGAGGTTCAGCAACACCGAAAGATCGTTGCTGCAGAATACCGAAGGCAAGAAAGTTTACGATTGCACCGATAGTGAAATAAAGCAAATGCTTGCCTATTGTTGCCTTATGGTGGGCATCGACCGTCCGCCGGGCGATGATAAAAAAGCAGTGCTGATTTCGTTCCTGCGCAAATACCATGGTGCACTGACCAATAAACAGGTAGCACAGGCATTTGAATTGGTTGCTGCAGGTGAACTTGGTAATGAAGTGCAGGAGCACTATAACAATGTATCGCCTATGTATATAAGCAGTGTGATACGCGCCTATATGCACAAACTCAACGGACTTAAGAACAGGTATGAGTTGCGCAAGCGCATTGAAAACCCTCCTAAAAGTAGCCCGGAGGCCTATTATAGAAGGCTTATTAAGATTATAGAAGAGTATAATGTAGTGCCGGTGTTTTGGGCATGGGATGAGGTGTACGAGTATTTGAAAACAGAGGTGAAAGGTACACCGGCTACTTCATCAGCTGAGGAAAGGAAAGAGATCGTCCGGAAACACTTTTGCGAGAAGTACCCGAACGCGATGTTACAGGCATTGAACAAATAAAAAGGTTTTAATAAAAGAGAGGATTAGGGTGGAAATAGAATTAAGAACGATTTAAAAACCAAACAATGTGGAACAATGCAGAGGACTATTTACACTGGCTGTATGTAGCTTATGAAGAATTTAAAAATGCCAGGTTTGTGTATAAAAAGACACATATATTTTACAACAAGCCCTATTGGGACAGGCGCTTTAAAACAGAAATTAAGCGCATGGAACAGCAAATGGAAATTGCGAGAAGGATAAATATGGAATGTGAAAGGGCAGCATAAAAATTATTTCGATGTAACCATTTTTCCGCTTATAGTGCCATCAGACGTGGTAATGGAATAATAATATACGCCTGCCGGCAAATCACTATCAAATACATAATGGTTCTGCCCTACATTTTGAAATCCCAGGTTCTTAAATGCTATTTTTTTGCCTGTTTCATCGCTTATAGCCAGTAAAACATTTTTACAAGGCCTTGCTAAAATATAAGATATAGTTGTCTTGTTTTTGAATGGATTCGGGTAATTAATAACCCAGGTTTTGTTTTTCTTTACCTCATTAATACCGGTTAATTTGGTGTTAAGTGTATAAATGGTATTTCCTGCTGCGTACATCAGGGTGTCGCCAAATTTGCGAAAGCGGTTTATATATGGTAAAGGCCCACTAAATTGTCCTACGGTCATTACTCCGAAATTGCTATCTAATTTCCACGACATTCCTCCATCAGTAGTAATATAACTGAGGCCACTCCAGCCTCCTATCCACCCTACATTATTATTTATAAATCCTATGCCTTCCTCATCATAATTAGCTATAAATGCATATTCGGTCCACGTTTTACCACCATTAATTGTTTTAACAAAGTATCTATTGGAGGTGGAATTAGTATTTATGCGGGTATTCTCAATTGATCCATAACCTGTGTCTCTACTTGGGAAGACGATCTTCCATACATGGTCAGTATCATTACGAGTAGCTTCGTAAACAGTTTGCCATGAATTCCCGCCGTCCACTGTATGCAGAATTACAGAATTAGCCCCATTCTGTCCGGTAATAAAACCGGTATCTTTACTCCAGAACCACCCATCAATCAATCCGACTGAAGCATAGGAGCTCATATCTTTTGTTGTCCAGTTTTTGCCACCATCCTTTGTCATAGCCAATACGGGCGGCCCATAATATCTTCCATAGGCATACACAACCGAATCAGTTACTACTGATATACCGCAAATACCCTTAGGTTTTGGCGATGAGAAAATTACCGGATGCAATGTTTTGCCTCCATCGTGGGTGTAATAAAGCGGTACCGAATCATTCGAAATTGATGAGTCAGCCAGGTTGCCTATCCAGCCATTAAGGGAGTCTTTAAAACCAACACACCTGTAATATGTTTGTGAACTGTCATTATTGCGTATCCAGTTATTTCCACCATCACGGGTTTCCCATACTTCTCCAAATAAAACCGTGCCACCTATGGGTTTTACAGCCCACCCCAAGTTTGGAGTGAGAAAAAAAATATCGTCGAACCTATAGGGAGTAGTAGGGGCTGAGGGGAGCGCCTGCCAATCGTATTGAGCATATAACACTTTGGAAGGGAGAAATAAAATAAGAAGAAAGAAGAGTAGTTTTCTCATAATGGTACTAATACTCACAAACTTAAATAAAAAAGGGTAATAAATAGTCAGCAATTTATATTTGCTAAATTTACCCTTATCATTTCAGTAGAGAATTAGATGGATTTGACATATGGTAATAGAGCGAACAATTTTATAAGGACATTGATTTTGTTTTTATTCACCAATTTTTGCTTTGCTCAAACCTGGTCGCCTGTGGGCGATGGTATGCTCGGTGGGTATGTAAATACAATGTGTGTTTATGATTCTGCTTTATACGTTGGAGGTACATTTATTGGCCCTGGATCGCATATTGCCGAATGGAATGGAAATAACTGGCTAGGGGTAGGTGGTGGAATAAATAATGATGTATATGTTTTATGCGCGTATAAAAATAACCTTTATGCAGGTGGCTATTTCAGCAATGCTGGCGGCTATTCAGCGGGAGGATTTGCAGAATGGAGCGGAGCTAACTGGAATGCGGTAGACCCGAAATTTCAGCATATAGTATCTGCTATGGATACAAGTAATAATCTATTATTTTATTGCGATGATCTTCATGGGGTTTATACCTGGAATGGTAAAGTGTTCCAAACGGTATTATATAACACAACGAATGCTATAATCAACTATAACGATACTATGTATGTAACGACTTTAACGCATGGTATAACCTCCTCCGGGTATTATTTTATAGTTGCAGGAAGCTTATATAAAATATGGCCCAAAGTAAGTTCTTACCAGGTTAAACGGATTGCTAATTTTTTAAGCAGGTCAAATGCTTGTAATTTATATAGTCTTGCAGTGTATAATAATAAGTTGTATATAGGTGGTTCGTTCGATACTGTTAACCATAAAATAATACATAACCTGGCTGTTTATAACGGTAGTTTTTTTGTGCCCGCAGGCAATATAAATGGTACGGTAAATGCCCTTTCAGTATATAATGGTAAGCTATATGCCGGTGGTTATTTTGATTCAGTAGGAACCATACCTGCAAATAATATTGCCTGCTGGAACGATACCACCTGGTCTGCTTTGGGTGAGGGCGTTAATAATGCGGTGTTTTCTATAGTTCCATTCAATGGAGACTTGTACGTAGGTGGAGGCTTTACAGAACCAGGTAACTATATTGCAAAATACAGCCTGCCTAAGCCAGATACTACCAAGCATTTTAATACGATTAGAATTTTTCCTAATCCGAATAAGGGGCTTTTTAGTATCGGTGTGCCCGATAATATGGTGGGTTCGATAATGTTTATTTATAATGCATTTGGGCAAAATATGGGTGAGTATTCATTAAAAAGTAACGTTACAGAGTTAAATATGCGAGGTTCTTCGGCGGGAATATATGTATATAGAATAAATACTAATAATGGAGATAAATTTACTGCTGGGCGTTTTATTATTTATTGATTTCGTTCATTTTATCTTCATCTTTAGCTATTACCTTTGTCCCATAAAATAACCAATACTGCTATAAAAAATGAAAAAGATCAAGATTGCTTTCATCGGTTTACTGATGATGGGCTTAGGTGCCGGAGTTGTAAATGCACAAGACAAAGCTGCTGCTCCAGCAAAAAAGAGTTCTTCAACAACTCAAACAGATAAGAAAGCTCCTGCTGCTTCAGGCCAGCATTTAAAGAAAGATGGTACACCTGATAAGCGCTACAAGGAAAACAAAACTGATGCAAGCACAACTGCTAAGCCAGCTGATACCAAGAGCTCTGCTTCTCCAAAGAGCGGAGGCAAAAAAGCTACATCAGCTAAGAAAGATAAGGCTGCTAAGTAATTAGGTTCTTTAGTAATAAATCCCTTAAGTAAGTGTAAAACTTGCTTAAGGGTTATTTTTTTAATTCTTTTTGAATTTCAGCAACCATTCCAATGCTTCTTCGTGCGTCTGGAATATTTTAATGGGAGTAGCACATTTTTCCACGTTGGTAAAGTAGTCTATCATTATACGCATACCTAAGCGGTTGGATATGATAGCTGCTGCAACGCGTTTGGTGTCAATATGTTCTTTCAGTAATTTAACGGCTTCTGGTGTCATGGTATGAACTGCGGTTGCATCTACCATTATTAAAAACTTATCCTGCTTACTTAGTTTCTCACAAATTTCTTCAGTTTCTTTTAATTCCGTAAGGTCAATATGGGCACCTTCTAGTACTTTTTTGTGGATTATGCCGTGTTCGTCTATTGATATTTCGTCCGTATTTGTACGTATTTTCTCCATAAGCGCTTCAAAAGTAATAATTTATCTAAAACGGGTTAGATTAATTAGTGCATTTGATTTGATGCAATGACTTAAGCGCTTCATTTTCAATTAAGAAATTTTTCAATTGAAAATCAAGAGCTTAAAAAATGTTATTGGAGAAAAATAACCCCTTTTATTATCGGGTCATGCCTTTGCTTTATGTATGGCCTTTTTCTTACTGGTTTTTTCTTTAAAAGTAAGCAGCCATTTTAAAGCTTCTTTTTTGGTGGTGAATATTTTAATGGGAACAGGAGACTTCATAATATTATTCATATAGTCTACTGTTATTTTAATTCCTGTTTTGGTTGAAACAATTGCGGTAGCGATACGCTGTTTACTGAATATGTCTTTTTGTGCATGTTCCATAGCATCTTCTGTAATCGTAAAGTGATTACGCGCATCATATAGCATAAGCACCTTTTTACCCTTAGTTAACTCCCGGGTTACTTTATCTGATTCTTTAAGTGTATCAAGGTCTAAATGGCAATCTTCTATTACTGTTTTGTGCAGTATGCCATGTTCATCGAAGAACATTTCGCTTGTTTGCGTTCGGATAACCTTCATTAAGCTAAGTTACAAAAAAAATGAAACTAACGCAATGTTTTTTATAAAATGCAATTTACCAAGTAATATCACCAAATAAACATTACTACACAGATGGTTTTTACTGGCAATTAGTTTTGTAAATTTGTGAAGTATGAAAACGAAGAAGCTTTTATTAATAACCGGCTTGTTAGTATTGCCCTTGGCATTGTTTGCCCAGGATAATTCGAAACATGATGATGTGAAAGTTGATAATAAAGAACATAAGGATAAAGGCGGTGCTAAGAACAATGATGCACTTAAAGAGTCAGAAAAAGAAAATGATAAAAGAGCCGCGGAGTTTAAAAAGAAGAAATACAGGAAACTAACCAAAGGTAGCCATAAGAAAGACGAAGGAAAAGATGATGATAAGGATAAGAAAGGAGATAAGAAATCGAAAAAAGAGGAGAAGAAGAATCTGTGATCTGCCGATCAGCTAAATAAAAAAGCCCCGAAACTTGTACTTGACAGTTTCGGGGCTTTTTATTATTACTTAATTACTTTGCTTCGTTATCTTTCTTAACAGGTTGTGGTGCTCCACCTTTGTTAGCCTTAACAGGTTGTTGCTTTTGAGGCTTTGCCTGTTGTGCAGGAGTTGAGGTTCTTTGAGGAGCAGGTTGTTGCTGTTGAGCAGGTTGCTGTTGCACCGGTTGTGCTTTTTGCTGAGCAGGCTGTTGTTGTACAGGTTCTACTCTTTGTTGTGGAGCAGGTTCTGTTCTTTGCTGAGCAGGCTGTTGTTGCACAGGTTCTACTCTTTGTTGTGGAGCAGGTTCCGTTCTTTGTTGAGCAGGTTGCTGTTGCATAGGTTCTACTCTTTGTTGTGGAGCAGGCTCTGTTCTTTGTTGAACAGGTTGCTGTTGCACAGGCTCTACCCTTTGCTGTTGAACCGGTTGTTGTTGTTGAACAGGTTGTATTCTTTGTTGTTGA
>Ga0206929_1164_pt1 | contig 15250 bp, 10 predicted proteins | sample Alteio_BWOrgHeat_19_FD_152929 | JGI IMG/M metagenome (GOLD analysis project Ga0206929, IMG submission 152929) | Enriched cells from forest soil in Barre Woods Harvard Forest LTER site, Petersham, Massachusetts, United States -... | ecosystem: Environmental > Terrestrial > Soil > Temperate forest >...
GGTGAAATTTTTTGTCGGGGAAATGATCCGTGAGAAAATCTTCAGTATGTATGAAGATGAAATTCCATATCACACGGCGGTCCTCGTACAGGAATACAAGGAAAAGGACACACTCACCAAGATACAGGCGGATATCATCGTACAACGTGAAACGCAGAAAGGCATTTTGCTTGGAGAAGGCGGGAAGATGATCCGTCAGCTGGGCACGGATGCGCGAAAAGAGATAGAAGCATTTATCGGCAGAAAAGTTTTTCTGGAGTTATTCGTAAAAGTTCGTCCCAAATGGCGTGACAATGAGTGGCAGTTGCGTGAATATGGCTATTAATTATGCATTTTAATATTATTTATACATGTCCGGATTTACAGTAGCAATAACAGGAAGGCCGAATGTGGGGAAGAGCACATTATTTAACCGCCTGCTCGAACAGCGCAAGGCCATCGTAGATGACCAGAGCGGAGTTACAAGGGACAGGCAGTACGGTGTGGCTGACTGGAATGGCAAGACCTTTAATGTCATCGATACGGGAGGTTTTGTTCCGGAAAGTGAGGACGTATTCGAAAGGGAAATAAAAAAACAGGTACTGATCGCCGTGGAAGAAGCCAATGCAATTATTTTCATGACCGATACAGCAACCGGCATTACGGCCCTGGATGAATCCATGGCAGATCTCTTGCGCCGTTCAGTGAAGCCTGTGTTTCTGGTCGTGAATAAAGTGGATAACAGCGACCGCTTGCTTGAAGCGGCGGAATTTTATAGTCTTGGTTTCGACAGTATTTTTTTTATTTCTTCCATGAGTGGAAGTGGTACCGGAGAACTGCTGGATGCGATTGCCGATCTCATCCCGGCCCAACCAACTGAAGAAGAAACGGGTTCTCCACTTCCAAAATTTGCTATAATCGGCCAGCCGAATGTAGGTAAATCCTCCCTGCTCAATGCGCTGGTGGGAAGCGAAAGAACCATTGTGAGCGAGATTGCCGGAACGACGCGCGACAGTATTCACACACACTATAATTTATTCCATAAGGAATTTGTGCTGATCGATACGGCTGGCATCCGGAGAAAAACCAAGGTTCACGAAGACCTGGAATTTTATTCCGTTATCCGCGCGATCAAAGCCATGGATGAGGCGGATGTCTGTCTGCTCCTGCTGGATGCTGAAAAGGGCCTGACGGCACAGGACCTGAATATTTTCAGCCTGGCAGTAAAAAAAGGAAAGGGTATTGTGATCGTCGTAAATAAATGGGACCTGGTGGAGAAGGAAACCAATACGTCAAAAGATTATGCAGATAAGCTGAAGGAGCGGTTTGCACCTTTTACTGACCTGCCCATTATATTCATTTCAGCCAAGGAAAAAACCCGCATTTTTAAAGTAATCGAAACGGCACTGGAAGTATTTGATAACCGGATCAGAAAAATTCCAACTTCAAAACTGAATGATATCATGCTGAAAGCAGTTGAGAACTACCACGCACCCGTGGTTCGGGGCAATGCGATCAAAATTAAGTACGTTTCCCAACTGCCAACGCCTGTGCCTTCCTTCGCCTTTTTCAGCAATTATCCCGATGATATCAAACAGCCATACAGGAACTACCTCGAAAACCAGATGCGGAAAAGTTTTCCGCTGGAAGGTGTACCAATCCGGATCTATTTCCGGAAAAAATAGCGCGAAACATGCTAAAGATCTTGGATCATAACGGGGAAATACATACCTTTGCGCCCAACTAAAATAACCTCAATGAAAAAGTTCCTGACTGTTCTCGTTATCGCTGCGGCTATGACGTCCTGCAGTGGAAGCGGCGACGCCGCTTCCAAAGCTGATTCCACTGTTTCAACCGTGGTTGACAGTGCGAAAAAAGCGGTTGATTCAACTGCTTCAAAAGTTGATTCCACCGTTAAGGCAGTTGCAGATACAGCGAAAGCCAAAATCAATGCCGTTGCAGATAGTGCTAAAAAGGCTGTAAAGAAATAATTTATTATCTGGAATGAATCCTCCCTGTGTAAAACGGGGAGGATTTTTTTATTGCCCGCTTTGTGGTATTGACTTCCACTTTCTCTCTTTTTATTTTGCATGATGCGTTTTCGTCAGCATCATTTCAAAATCAATTTTTCCCGGTTTATAATTATCGTCTTTTTTTTCCCAGCCGGCTTGCTGGCCGGAACTAAAACCTGGACAGGTCTTGGAGGAGACGCAAATTGGCTGAATCCTTTAAACTGGTCAGCTGCGGCTTTACCGCTGGCAAACGATGATGTTTTACTGGACAATGGGGATCTGCCGGGTTCCTACCAGGTTATCCTTCCTGACCTGGCAGTCATACTGAGGACACTTGTCATAAAACCTTCACCGGGCAGGAACATTGAACTGATATTGCCCGAATCAAATAAAATCACGGATGCATTTACCGTTACAGGTCCGGGTTATGGATTGGAACTAAATGCAGGCGCAATATTCCGAAATGCATCCGGTCTGGCATCTGGAGAATCCATGCATATTGCAGACTCCTTCATAATACATGACGGCGGCCGGTACGTGCATCAGACGAGAGCGGCACATGCGAATAGTATTCTGAAATTCCTGTCCACAGCTCCCGGCACCGAACAGGGGGTATTTGATTTTGACGTACCAAAAGCATCTTATACTGTTTCTGTAAGTAACAGAATATATGGAAGTCTCGAACTTCATTCCACTGCATTGGGTACGAACGTGAATTATACCTGTACCGGAGCGAATCCGCTGCTCGTCCGGGGCAATCTTCGCATAGGCGCCAATGTGAGTATGAGCATGAACCTCAGCGGTGACAATGGAAACATTCAGATCGGGGGAGATTTTATTCAGGAAGGTGGCCAGTTGAACCTGGCAAGTGCTGTCGGTGATCACACGGTACTTCGTATAAAAGGAGGACTCCATCAGGCGCCGTCCGGGACCATCACGGAAACTGCCGATGGAAGTGCGTTCATCGAATTAAACGGTGACCGGATCCAGGAAATTGACATGGCTGGCAGAATCCTCCGTGAGGTCGGGTTCCGGATGAATAGTTCGATAGGCTCTGTGCTGAGTCAACCACTAACACTTCCGTGGGTACTTGAATTCGAGGAGGGGGGGATTATCAGTTCAAAAGAAGCCATGCTAATAATTGACACGGGTTGTAGAATCATAATTGACAGCGCGAGGCTGACAGGTGGCTGTGTGGAAGGCCCAATGCGTAAACTCGGTCTGAATCACGAAGGACATTTTTTGTTTCCTGTCGGGAAGGATGGAATCCTTCGCTGGCTTGAGTTAAAGGATGCCAGTGGCAATTATACGGTTGAATATTTCCATGAAAATCCGAACCGTGTCGGCAACAGACTGGGTGCTGGCCTGGATCACATTTCAAAGCTGGAATACTGGACAGTTACAGCCGATGCAGACATGAGTGACCACGCAAAAATTGAATTGTCATTTTCTTCCAGCCAAAGCGGAGGCGTCACGGATCCAAACTATCTGAATGTGGCCAAATATCAGACTGACCAATGGGAAGATGCAGGACATTCAGGCATCACCGGCAATTTTATCCAGGGTTCGGTGTTGAGCAACAATACGGATTTTGAAGCCGTTGATTATACATTGGCGAGTGTGCTGAATTTCGAAAATCCGCTGCCCCTGACGAGCATCGAGCTGGAAGTAAAAGAAATTTCGGGGAAAGCCGTTTTTAATTGGACACTTCAAAGTCCGGAGACAGCGGATCATTTTGATTTATTTGAAATGTACGAAGGCCATGCCATTCGGATTGCCCAGGTGAAGGCGCATGATTCGTCTACAAATTATCGTTGGGTGTCAGGTGACGCCCTGGCAATAGGAGAACATTTTTTCAGGATCAGTATGACAGATGTTCACGGAAATCAATATGTGGGGAAACTGGTTCTATTTAAAAAAACCGCAGGAAATGCAACCCTGAGCTGGCTTTATACCTGGATTCCGGGAGGTACAAACCAGTTGATGATCCGGTCTGAAGGTCCGGACCTATGGGAATACGCAGTGATTAACATGAATGGCCGTGCTGTCACTACCGGGAATCTGGATTTGAAAGAGGGGTATAATTATTTCACTTTCCGGCTAGAAACCATGCCAGCAGGTTTTTATATTTTCAGCGCGTGGGATCGATTGGGGAGATATTATTCATTGCTTTTCGAGAAAAACTAGCCGGATCAATCCAGTCTCCATTTTTGGATCAGAGATTTAATAGCCTGCTGATATTCCTCAAAAACATGATCCTGGTTTAAGATGAAGGTGTTATTATCCAGTTTGCCCGTGACTTCATCCATCTCGGCCTGATTTTCATAAACCATTTTCCGGAAAGGGTTCAAATAGTCTTTTTTTCTGGAATTATAAATTCCTTTTGTAATCCATTCAGCAGTAGCCAGACTCTTCTGAAGCAGTATTTTGAAACCCTCCTGATCAATTTCTTTGATTGAAATTCCATGCACCTGCGAGAGGATATCCAGTGCGTGATTTAATTTATCGACCGGATATTGCTGAGCCTCGGCCAGATAGAACGCATGGATATCCTGCCATCCGCCAATGCGGTTCTGATGAATATCCAACAGCAGTTTATCGAGGGAGGATTTTTTAATCAGCTGACCGCCCGCATTCAGCCAGGATTCAGGTTTTTTATTTTCGGGAAGAGATTTCTGAAATTCATTCAAACCATTAAAATGGCCGGATTTCAGATGGATCAGGATTTGTTCGATCGCGTGGTGAATGACTAATTCCAGGTAAATGGCGTAAGCCTTTACCAGTTTATTGATTCGTACTCTGCGCGAACTGTTTTCAAATCCTTCGGCTAAAAAAAGAATGGAACTGAAAGACGGATCGTTTTTTTCCAGGAGTTCTTTGCCATAGCCTTTTAATTTTGCAGTATCTGAAAGCAGATTCAATGAATTTGTTTTATTTTCTGTAACGGACTGAAGGGCCTCATGTCTCAGCCAGGACCTGGCTGCGATTAATTGAAGATGCTCAATTCCGGAAGCAAGTTCATGTACACTGTCGGGGGCCAGGTAATCATATTCCAGCAATTGTGTTTTATCCGGCCTCTTATCGCGGTCACCATATTTCCAGGCATTTCTGGCCAGCGCATACATGTTATGCAGGAACCAGTAGGCGGGCATCACTACCAGTTCATTATTTGATACATCATTACTCACCAGGGCGAATGGCAAGGGGATATCCAGTTCTGAAGGATAGTCGGCCTTTGCCAGAATAATAAATGAAGCGAATCGCGAGTTGTGTTTCACGCTTACGCAAAGCCCTGGCCAGAATCCGCGGCCCGCGATTAATTCCCCATCAGCCCCGCGCGAATTATGATTTGATCCGACGGTAGCTCCCGCAGCCATATTGGTTTGACCCATCAGCAGGGAAGCGCACAGGAATGAATTATTGTGATGCTGTTCATGGGCGGGGAAGATCAGGGAATTCAAAACTTCACAACAGGATATGGTGGAGTTATTTCCGAGGTATGAATTAATGAGGCGGGCTCCATATTTAAGTTGGGAATTGGAAGCAAGAATAAAGCGTACGGCTTTTACCCCGTAAAAAATTCTACAGCCATTCCCGATAATTCCGTTTACCAATTCGCAACCCTCACCGATCTGCGTCTTTGAATCTGCAGAAGAATTGATGGTCAGGTTTTTCAGTTTGTTGGCTCCTTTCAAATACGCATCGGTTCCGATTTTGACGTCTTTTATGATTTTGCAGTTTTTGATAACCGTTCTGTCGCCAATCGTTCCATAAAATCCTCTCCGGTGATCGGTCTCCTGATTACTGAAAAAGCGAAGTTTCTCCTGGAGCATACGATTATCGCGATACCTGCTGAAAAGCCAGGCATCTCCCGGCAGCATGCCATCAAACGGAATGATACTGCGACCCCCATTTTCATTGCATATCTCAAGTTCGATCCGGATGGATTCAGGTTCTCCTTCTTTCAAAATCCCGTTTCCGAATTTAGCGTGATCGGTCGTTGCAATTTCGTTAACATTAATAAGGATCACGTCGTTGCCTACGATATAATGAGATAAATAGCTCACATTATCGACAACGACATTATTTCCGATATCGCAACTGATGATGGTGCTGTTATACAGTCCAACGGGCCTTCTGAGATTATGGAATTCCAGGTAATAGGGTTCCAGTTTTCCAATCCGGACCAATCCGTAAAAATTGCACTGATGGATGAGTTCGGGCAAAAAATTGCCTGTAACCATCACCATATTCCAGTCATCTGATTTATTCCCGTTCTTTTTCAGCTCCTCCACTTCATCCAGCTTCAGGTGGCGATAGGAAGAGGAAGGTTTTTTTTGCTCATTCCTGAGGTAATATTCGTCCTTTCCTTCCGGAAGGAATTCCGCCGGAATAAAATCGTATCCGAGATTACGAAGCGCTGTTTTTATGATCTGATTCATATGGTTTATTCTACGGTTACACTTTTTGCCAGATTTCGTGGCTTATCAACGTCAAAACCTTTTGCCATACCCAGGTAGCATGCAAATAACTGAAGGGGAATTACAGAAAGTAATGGAGAGATTAGCTCATCAGTTAAGGGAATCGTCATCGTATCATCGGCCATATTCGTAATTTCCACGTCTCCTTCGCTAATTACGGCGATTACTTTTCCCTTCCTGGCTTTGATTTCCTGAATATTGCTGATAAGTTTGTTGTGATGGGCAGACCGGGGTGCGGCAAAAACAACCGGCAGCTGTTCATCCACCAGCGCAATGGGTCCGTGCTTCATTTCTGCAGCGGGATAACCCTCTGCATGGATATAAGAAATTTCTTTCAGTTTAAGAGCTCCTTCCAGTGCGACAGGAAAATTATTGCCCCGCCCCAAATAGAGCGCATCTCCCACATTTTTATATTTTTCTGCCAGCCTGCGGATATGATCAGAAGAACGAAGCAGTTCTTTTGCTTTTTCAGGAATGGCCTGTAGTTCAGCAAGAAGTTTAATATATTTTTCCTCGGAAATAGACTGTTTTTCAAATGCCATTTTAAGTGCTATCATAATCAGCACGACCAGTTGGGCAGTGAAAGCCTTGGTACTGGCGACGCCGATTTCCGGTCCGGCATGCGTATAAGCACCGGCGTGAGAAATACGGGCAATGGATGAACCCACCACATTGACCACTCCGAAAATAAAAGCACCCTGTTCTTTTGCTTTTTCAATAGCCACAATGGTGTCAGCTGTTTCACCGCTTTGGGAAATAGCAAAGATGACATCTCCCGGATGAACGACTGGGTTCCGGTACCTGAATTCGGAGGCGTATTCCACTTCTACGGGTACCCGGCAGATTTCTTCAAAAATATATTCCGCAATCAGGCCTGCATGCCAGCTGGTGCCGCAGGCTACCATGATAATTCTTTTGGCGTGACATAGTTTTTCGAGATTATTCTGCACACCCGCCATGGTGATTGTACCTTTTGCAACATCCAGCCTGCCTCTCAGGCAATCAAAAATAGTATCCGGCTGTTCAAAAATTTCCTTAAGCATAAAATGATCATACCCTCCCTTTTCAATGGCAGTCAACTCGAGATCGAGTTTCTGAACAAAGGGTGTGATCTTTTCATTACCCAGGTTTTTTAAAATCAACTCGTCACATTTTATAATGGCCAGTTCATAATCATTTACATAAACGACTTCCTTTGTATATTCTATTATGGGTGAAGCATCAGAGGCCAGAAAATGTTCCCCCTTGCCGATGCCAATTACGAGGGGACTGCCTTTTCTGGCCGCAATAATAGTATCCGGATTATCACGGTCCAGCAGCACAATGACGTAAGCACCTGTAACCCGCTTGAGTGCAATACGCAATGACTCTTCGAGGCTGCACTGATTATTTTCCTGGATATCTTCAATGAAATTGAGTAGTACTTCCGTATCTGTATCGCTTTTAAAACTGTATCCTTTTTTTGTGAGTTCCGTTTTAAGCTGGGTATAATTTTCTATGATACCATTGTGGATCATAGCCAGCCTTCCGCTGGCAGAAAGGTGAGGGTGGGCATTCCGGTCGCTGGGTTCGCCATGGGTAGCCCACCTGGTATGGCCGATCCCGGCATGCGCATGCAGGTCTTTCCCGATAATACTTTCTTCCAGGGCCGCTACACGCCCCTGTTTTTTATATACCCGCAGTTCTTTCTCAAGCAATGCGACGCCCGCACTGTCATAACCCCGGTATTCCAGTCTTTTCAGGCCTTTCATGATGACGGGATATGCTTCCCTGGGACCGATATAAGCGACAATTCCACACATAGTAAATGATAAATATGAAGTTGGAAAATAAGGCCAGCGGATTAGTGGTTAAACAGAATATGGCTCATAAAAATGGATGCCACCGTGAAATATATTATGAGGCCGGTGACATCAACCAGTGTTGCTACGAAAGGAGCCGAAGACGACGCCGGATCGGCGCCCAGTTTCTTCAGAATGATGGGCAGCATACTTCCTGCCAGCGTTCCCCAAAGAACAACGCCTACCAGTGAAAAACTCACGGATAAACCGATTGCATCCCAGTGCGCCCCGTAAATATCACCAATAAAACCGCGGGACATCAGGACATGCCAGACAAAAATTCTGATAAAACCGATCAGGCCCAGAATGGCGCCCAGCATAAACCCGGATAAAATTTCCCGGCGCATCACCCGCCACCAGTCTGTCAGTTTGACTTCCCCGAGGGCCATCGCCTGAATAATCAGTGTTGAAGCTTGTGAGCCGCTATTGCCGCCACTGGACATAATCAGAGGTATGAAATTCGTCAGGATAAGCCATTTGCCAAGTTCATCATTATAATAAGCCATTGCCGTGGCCGTGAGCATCTCACTTAAAAAAAGTATGATCAGCCAGCCGACTCTTTTTCTGATCAGCTGGAAAAATGGCGTTTCCAGATAAGGATGATCCAGGGCTTCAGTACCCCCAATTTTCTGAATATCTTCCGTGAATTCCTCTGTGGCAACCCAGAGTACGTCATCAATGGTAACGATACCCAGTAGCACTTTTTTATTGTCCAGCACGGGCAGAGCCATCCGGTTATTCATTTTGAAAGCCTGGTTGGCAGTTTCCTGGTCGTCGTTTACATTGAGATAAATAAAACGGTTGTCAATGACATCTTCAATTTTCTTATCCGGATCTGCAAGTATGATTTCACGGATTTTAATATCATCTATAAAAACACCCCTTTCATCCACTACATAGATCACGTCGATGGTTTCACTGTCCTTACCTACATCCCGGATATGGCGGATGACCTGGCGAATGGTCCAGTCCTTTTGAACAGCAATATAATCAGGCGTCATAAGCCGTCCCACACTGCGTTCCGGGTATCCAAGAAGAGCCAGCGTAATCTTTCGCTCATCAGGATCCAGCATCCTGATCAGTTCTTTCACTACCTCGCTGGGCAGATCTTCCAGAAAGGATGTCCGGTCATCAGCAGGAAGTCCGTTGAGTAATTCTGCCGTTTTAGAAGGGGAGAGTTCCTGGGTTATGCGTTTCTGAATAGCGAAATCCAGAATCTTAAAAGTGCTGACCGCCCGGTGAATACTCAGATTACCCAGTATCTCACTTTCATGTTCAGGGAACTCGTTAATAAGCTCCGCCACATCACTGATATTCTGCTTATCCAGGAATGCATGCAATTCCTGCAGATCACCAGACTGTATTTTCTCCAAAAACTGGTACTTCAGCGGAGATTCTTCGATTTCTACGGTCATACACAAATTTACAGGGAAGCCTTGATAAATTGCGTCCTGAATGAATCCCTGATCCCGGGATGCCTATAATATTACAAAATGATATTACCATGCTTATATACCGCAGATTCCCTGAACAGGGGCCGGGGTGTATTTACGTCTCAGATTCTGCCTGCGGGGAAGGTTATTGAAGATTCTCCAGTTATTGTTATGGGCCCGGAGGAAAGGGTTCTCCTCGATAAGACCCTTTTGCATGATTATATATTTCTCTGGGGGAAGGAAGAATCACATTGCTGTATGGCTTTGGGTTATATATCAATTTACAACCATGATTATCATGCCAACGCGGAATATGAAATGGATTTCGCCGCGTCCACGATTCGGATAAAAACTGTGCGCCAGATTCTGAAAGGAGAAGAAATTTTTATCAACTATAACGGATCTTGGAACGATACCAAACCGGTATGGTTCGACCGGAAGCCGGAACCTTAAATAATCATTATTTTTTTGATCTGCTCAAGACGGGCGTATAGCGGAATGATAACATGAGTCCGTACGTATTCAATCTCAGGTTCTGTGATCCCATGTCTTTGAGTGGTATTCTGAAGAAAGGTTCTGCCTGAAATGAAAAACCTTTTCCGATTTCCGTTTCCAGTCCGAATGAAAAAGCAGCCACGTCGAACCAGTAATTCACCTGTTCGTCATCCACTGTTTTATAAGCCACAGGTCTGTTGGCGCTATGAAAGAAATTAATATAAGTTTGTTTGATCATGAAATAGGAAGATAACCCTCCGTTAACGAAGAATTTTGTTTTTTCATCGTGTGCAAAATCATAACGAAGGGTCAGCGGGAGTTCATACATATTGCAGGCACCATTCACATTCTCAATCGCAGGCGGGGCCGCATTTGATCCGACAATACCCGTCCCCCCCGCATAATTACTCCATGGCTGGTTCGGTGTACCATGACCTGGTGACCAGTAAAATTTATTTGAATAAAAAATACCTGTATTGATCGACAATTTATTTGTCAGGTAGTAACCAACCGTAATTCCGATATTATTGCCCAGCTCATCATTCGTAATTCCCCCTGCATCTGTATAGTCCGGTCCAAACGCAAATCCGATATTCAGGGACCGGTTTATACGAAGTGATTTATGGGGAGTGGGAATCCCTGATTGCGAAATCCTGTTTAATAGAGAATCATTTTGAGTCACTTTAACCGGCGTTTTTTCGGAGGAAACAGCCGGCAAAATAAAGGCAGTACGATCTGCCGGACGCTCTGTCGGATCATTTGACAGGTATGGCTGATTGCTGTTCGCCACGGATGATCCGTTGGACGCGGTCCCGACGCCCGCAATCGTTACAGCAGGTGGCGGCACTTTTAAGCCAGCATCACTTTTACCAATACTTTTATTTTCTGCTTCTGATTTTGAAATCTTTCCACCACGTCCTTCCGCAATACCGGATGGTTTGATAACATCTGCATCCCGACCAGAATTTGTTAAAGTTGGCGGCTGGTTGGAAGCTGCCATCTCTTTGGAAGGTGAAGATTTAATATCCCCGGCGGTTGCACCACCTGATGGACTGGATGACTTGGGCAATGTCGTGTTGTTATCAACTCCTGCAGCCGCATCATCTGAGGTCGAAAGACTATCCAGATAAACAGTGTTTCCATTTGCCGGTTTTTCATTGCCAGAATTTGAAGGAAATGCTTTGACAGTCTCTTGATTTGTTAGTGTAGAATCTTTGCTATAGATATTTTTTTTGATAAAGAAAAAAGAAGCACCTGCAAACAAGATCACTGCCGGACCCCATATATAGGGGTTTATCCGGCCGATGCGAAAGCCGTCAGGCGGCCGCTCAGGCATCTGCTCCTTGAGTTTTTGCTCAAGCCTGGTCCAGGACAGCGAGGAAGTGTCGGGTTCGTAAGAATCCGCCGCTTCCCTGCTCAGCCGGTCAATGTCTTTATCAGATAGGTTCGACATATGTTTTTATACCCGCTTTTTTTGTCAAAATCTTCCGGAGATTTTCTCTTGCTTTTGATAGATTCGATTTGGACGCACCTACAGAAATTCCCAAATGGTTCCCAATTTCCTCGTGCGACATTCCTTCTATTACAAACAGATTGAAAACAGCCCTGTATGCAGGAGACAATAAACGGATAGCTTCGATGATCTCTTTATACGACAGTTTGTCGAGTCCGGTTTCCCCATGATCTGCTATTTTTTCTGTTTCTTCAGAAAGCATTTGTCCATGGAGATAAGCGGAGTTTTTACGATAATAATCTATACAGGTATTTACCAGGATACGTTTAAACCACCCTTTGAGTGCCATTGAAATTTCCAGGTGCCGGTTCTCATCAAACTGATGAATGTTTTTAAAAAATTTTGTGAAACCTTCGTTTACGATCTCTTCTACCTGGTATTGATTGTGCTGATAACGATAGCAAATTTTCATGGCATATCCCTTCAGGAATTCATACAATTCCTTCTGGCTGGCTCGCTCATTTTGTCTGCAGCCGGCTATTAATGCGCTAATGTGCTGATTGCCGTTTTTCAATGGTCTTAAGGCCTTTTGCGAAAGTGAAGTTAATAGCGCAAATACTTCAACTTTATTAAATTACGTAAATCTTATGTTAAAGGTTGCCCGCCAATAATTTTAGTTCGCCCGCTATAAATATCTGAAGCTGAATGTTTTGCCGGGTTACCAGCATGCCAATGATTTTAGCTTCTTTCAAAGTTCCGGCAGAATAAATTCCAGGCGTCCATTCGCGGTTCAGCAGTTGGTCGATCATCGTCTTGTTACTGTTCAAAAAGGAGGTTATATCAAGGTAGGAATTTCCCCGAATGGATTTACGGATCTTATTTTTAAACAGGCTTCGCGCAATTTTCAGGGCGAGATCTTCTCCTTCGAGGGAGTATTGAATATCCGGTATACTCAGCGTTTGTTTTGCTGTATCCAGAACCGGCGTTCCGCGGAGGAAAATGCTTCCATGATTGCTCCCCGCAAAATCAATTCGAAGCTCAATCTGTTGATTGCCGGTACTCCGTATGATTGCATCTTTTATTACGAGTGTGCGGCCTTTCACATCAAAGACCTTATTATGGAGACTATCGCGCAAAAATCTGGTTAGAAAATCGTAGTCATAGTTCATATTCAAATAAAGACGTACACCGTTTCGGCTTTCAGTTTGTAATAAGGAAGGCAGGGAAGCCGGTTCGGGAATATGATTGATGGGGTCCGAGCTGAACGATGGTTTGCAGGAAACACCCAGAGAAATTGCAAAACTATCTTTCACGTAATTCAGTTGCCCAATGCGGAGAGCAACAGGGCTGAGTAAGAAATAACCATATTTTCCAAAAGCAATTTTTCGACAACTGCTGTCTTTTAACTGATTAATAAATTTCGCGAAATTCAGTCCGGCGATACTTCGATCCATCGCTGATGAAAAACTGGAAAGTGAAGACCGGATGCTGTCCATGACGAGCTGGGTGATGTCGCTGGAAAAAACAGAGACTTCACATTTATCTACCGGTTGAATACGACTGATGCTGGTTGTCGTTCGCAACTGGTAATTCGGCAGAAATTGAAGGTTGGAGCTGAGCGACATATTTACTTTTCGCAGGGGCTGGGGAGTAAAACCGCAGTTTCCCGAAATCCAGGGCGTAACCGGAATGCCTGCCGTACACAAACATTTACTGCCGCTCACCTGGTAATTCCCGCCAAACTGAATAGTGATCAGGTTATTCGAACATGACAACTGCAGACTGGTCCTTGTGAAACGGTACTTGTACCGAAAGTCACATGAAGGATGCATGAAATCGGGCCATGCATCAGATGTAAATTCTGCCGGAACCAGTTTTTCGGCCTTTGCAAGAACGGGCGCTGCTGCTATTTTTATGGGGATGTCCAATTCTGATACCGGCAATTCCGGAAGGGTTTGTTTTTCTTCATTCGAATTACCCGTTTTTTTTGCTGAAGAACACGCAATGAAAAAAATAAGCAAAAGCGAGTAAACCAGGGATTTCAATGGATATGATTTAAGGTCAAAACGAATTTTACAATTGTTAATTGTTAATTGTCAATTGTTAACGGATTTTTTTTAATTCCTATCTCTTTGACATCTTTCTATGTCCAGTTAATAGTTGACAATTAACAATTAACAATTGCCAATTATCTTTTGTAATGATAGTTCTTACAGAGAAAAACAGAAAACTTTCTTTCCACCCGACCGTTTTTTTCAACCAAAATGGGCTTCATCGGAATGATCCGGTCGAAATAGGAATAGTAAAAAGGCGCCAGATTATTTTCATTGTTAAGATTTGAAAACCTGGGATTGGAATCAATAAATATGGCATCTTTCCCATTTAGTCTGGAGAGGTCTGTACCAATAAAATCAAATTGAAGCGCTCTTTCCCCCACGATATTTTTTGAGTAAACCATCTCATTCATATAGAAATTAAGTACAGCGGCAGTTTTGTAATCGTCTGCAGAAAAAATAAATGCATCGGGATATTGTTTGCGAACAGTCTCCACCTGGGTCGAAAAATCTTTCCAGCCAAACCATGTGTCGTCTGAATGGACCGGAACGATATAGAATATGACTTCGACCGCCAGCGCCAGGTGCAGGATGAAGGAGAATATGAGTTGATAACGCAGCCATTTTTTATTCCAGTATCTGGCCAGCCAGATGATGCCGGTAATATAGGCGGGCATCATCCAGTTCAGTTTGACCCAGTAAATAAATGATATCAAAAAAAATCCAAGAAAAAGCGGAATAAAAAAGCTTAGCAGGAATAACAGGTCAGTGGGGATCCGGGCAAAGCGGATTCCATATTTTCTGCAGATGCGGAATATAAAATATGCAAATGACAAAAACAGTATGGGAAGCAGGATGGCGGACTGATGACCAATCACACCCAGGAAGCCCATGGGGTCAATCTGTATGCCCTCTTTTACACGTCCTTCAGACTGAAATTTAAATGAAGCATAGCCGTTACGGATGTTCCAGATCACGACAGGTAAAATGATGACAGAAAAACAAAAAAGATATAGAACAAACCAGTGTGAGATAAGTAGTTTGCGGTATGGTTTGGCGATTAGCAGAAATCCAATCAACCCGATGAGAATAAACAGGGCGGTATATTTTGAATCAAAGCTGAGGCCAGTAAAAATCCCTGCCCATATCCAGTAAATATTTTTTCTTTTCCAAATGGCTTCATGCAGGCAGTTCAAACTGATCGTCCAGCAAAACATCAGGGGCACATCAGGCGTGGAAACCAGGGATAGTATACTGATCATGAAGGTGGACAGCAGGAGGGCGGTGGCCATCCAGGTTTTATTTTCACTCAGGAATTTTTTGGCCAGAAAATAAAATGCGAAGACGGTCATTATGGTGACAATCGTATCTGCCAGCTTTAAAACGAATACTTTTTTACCAAATAAGGCTGTAAAAAACCGGAGCAGATAAGCGATCATCGGAGGATGATCGTAATAAGAGAGATCCAGATGCTGCGCATAGAGATCATAGTAAGCATCCTG
>Ga0206929_1165_pt1 | contig 15188 bp, 10 predicted proteins | sample Alteio_BWOrgHeat_19_FD_152929 | JGI IMG/M metagenome (GOLD analysis project Ga0206929, IMG submission 152929) | Enriched cells from forest soil in Barre Woods Harvard Forest LTER site, Petersham, Massachusetts, United States -... | ecosystem: Environmental > Terrestrial > Soil > Temperate forest >...
CGTGGACATCAATATGCAACTAAAGGCCTGGCATGGGGTAGCTGTAAATTACGAGCTGTTACACCGCTGCGATCTGGAACAGGGTTTATATACAGATTCAAAAACAAACCTCGATAAAGGAATGCCCTATGCCATCATGGACAATGATAATTATATATTGTCACAGTACTATCTTGGATATGGTAAACTGCATGCCATTTACAATCGCGGTGATTCTGCCAACTATTATTTTAATAAAGCCATTGTATGTGCCCGTCAAAAGCCGGATCTGAGAAATGAATTCCAGGTGTACGTTGCAGAAGCGAAATATCTCAAACACATCCCGGAACGCGAAAAGATCGCCCTGCTGTCCAAAGCCATGAAACTGGCAGAACAAACACAATATAAGGAGGGGATAGCGATTGATGCAGAACAGTTGTCTTCCGTCTACGATCGCCTGAACAACAGGGATTCTTCCTTAGTTTATTACAGGAAATACCGGTCGGCCTCCGATTCTTTATTCTCTGAAAATAATCAGCGAAAAATGATGGTGAATGAAACCGAGTGGAAGATCAAAAACAAGGAACTGGAGAATACAAGCCTTAAACAACTGACGGCATCCCAGAAAAGACAAATTGCATTTTCGAATATCCTGTTGTTTCTGATCGGGCTGGGTTTTCTGGTGGGTATATTTGTTGTATTTCTAATATACAAATCCTTTCAGGCGAAAAAATTAAAGGATGTATCCCAGTACAAACAAAAGATAGCAGAAACTGAAATGCAGGCATTACAGGCCCAGATGAACCCGCATTTCTTTTTCAACAGCCTGAATAGTATCGAGAATTTTATCATGCAGAATGAAAAAAAACTCGCCTCTGACTACCTGAATAAATTCGCGCGGTTTATCCGCAGTATTTTGGACAGCAGCAACAATGATCTGATCGACGTCAATAAAGACATTCAGTCGCTCCAGTTATATATCGATCTGGAACAACTTCGCTTCAATAATAAATTTACATTTCACTGCGAAGTGGATCCCCGTTTGGAAAGTGGTGAGTATAATGTGCCTGCCTTACTGGTACAGCCATTCCTTGAAAATGCCATCAATCACGGAATTGGACCGAGTGACCGGACGGATTTGAAAATTTGTCTGAAAGTCAGCCTGAATAATAATATGATTCACTATATTATAGAAGATAATGGAATTGGCCGTGACCAGTCCCGGATATATAATGAGATGAATAAGCCTTTTCATAAAAGTGTGGGCATGAAACTCACACAAGACAGGATAAATATTTTCAATCAGTCCCCTGCTTCCTCAGAAAGTGTGAAAATTATCGATTTATTTGATGAAGAACATAATCCAATCGGAACCCGAATTGAGTTTGCTCTTAAAGTTCTAAACTATGCAACTTCTCAAGGCCATCCTGGTAGATGATGAATTAAATAGTCTGCAAAACCTGCAATTTAAAATACAGGAATACTGTCCTTCGATCAAAGTGCTGGCACAATGTCAAAATCCGGAGGAAGCGATCAGGCTTATACAGCAAAACAAACCGGATGTTATATTTCTCGACATAGAAATGCCAAGAATGAGCGGCTTCAAAATGCTGGAACAGATTCCAGAAGTTGATTTTGAAGTGATATTTATTACTGCGTATAATCATTATGCGATTAACGCTATCCGTATCAGCGCATTCGATTACCTCGTAAAACCGGTCGCTATTGAGGACCTGCAGCAAACCGTTGAACGGTTGGGAACTTATACCATAAAAAAAACCAGGGAAAGAGCAGAGCACCTGAGAAATAATCTCGCAAATCCAAAAAAGCCAGGAGGATCATATTGCCATACCGACCAACGACGGCCTGGAATTCATCCAGATCAAACAGATCATCCGTATAGAATCCAGTTCCAATTATTCCAAAATTATTTTACTGAATAAACAGCACATGCTGGTGACCCGCCAGCTAAAAGACTTCGAAGAACTTTTACAGGATTACCGGTTTTACAGGGTCCATCATTCACACCTCGTTAATTTGAATTTTATTGCCAAATACGTACGGGGAGATGGCGGGCAGGTCATCATGCGCAACGGTGATATCATAGATGTATCGCGGCGAAAAAAGGAAGTTTTTCTAAAGCTGATCGGAAGCTGATCTTCGGGGATGATTATAATTCCTGATTGTTCAGGTACAGTATCAGTTGCTTAAACTCTTTTTCGGCGTAAAGCTGTTTATTGCCCGACATCTGCAGATACTCATTTACAATATCACTGTCAGGGTTTAACTTAAACAGACGTTCGATTGCAGAGCGTTTCAATAAGTGAATCGTGCGGTATTCTCTGTTGGGAAAAAAAATATAATATTCCGGCTCATTCATATACACATCGGCAGACTTTTCGTTGGTCGCTGAAAAAGATGAACCTCCATAGTGTCCTTTTACCAATTTGGTACGGGTTACCTTGTACAGCGAATACTTGGCGTTGTCGTTAATGATTACTTCAAACAGATCCTTGTCGTTAATAAAATTAATATGTTTGAAAATATAGGCCGAATCGTGCCAGTAAAACAGGATTGCCTTGAATTCCCTGCGGTCGATCTCAAATATCTTTTTAAAATCCGCCGTCACTAAAAGCCGGTGGTCAATCTTATCGAAGTTGAACAGATAGGCATCGCTGCTGATGATGGTGTTATCGGATGCCATTATTCTTGCTTTCACCCAACTGCTGTCGAAATAAAAGTTCTTGCCATTAAGCGAGATATCATTTGCATATGGATAGGGTGTACTGATCTGGGAAAATTCGGGACTGAGTTTTCCCTGTGCATGTGAAATGTACGAGATTATAATACAAAGTAGCGTAGTGGTAATATACTTTTTCATTACCGAAAACCTCATAGTGGTCAATACAATTTACGAAGAAAGAATCAAAAAATAACGGATTCCTTCTGAAAGATTATACGTGATCAGGTTAACCCGGTTGCGTCAGCACAGTCTTTATTCCGGTACCACCGTCCAACGACACTCATATTCCCTCAAAGGGCCTTTTTCTCCTCCCAAACGGTTGATGCGCCATATAAACAGCCCCTTTCCGAACGGTCCATAAAATCGCCTGGAAACGCTTCTATGAACATCGGGAAACTGTGTTATCTTAGGTAGCACCTTCAAAAGTCGCTCCTTTTATGATAAATGCTTTAATCATAGACGACGAAAAACATTGCAGTGACAGCCTGCTGTGGCAATTAAATAAATACTGTCCCGAGGTCGAGGTGCAGGCTGTTTGCAGGAATGCAGACGAAGCTCTCGAGCAGATTCACCTGCTTCAACCCAGGCTTGTTTTTCTGGATGTGGAAATGCCGGATAAATCAGGTTTCGATCTGCTCGAAAATTTAGCTGACATTCATTTTCATATTATTTTCACAACGGCCTTTAATCAGTACGCATTACGCGCTATCAAATTCGGCGCACTGGATTATCTGCTGAAACCCATCGACAAAGATGAGTTAAGGCTTGCCGTCGATAAATTCATAAAACAGGAAAAGCAAATTTCATTAAACCAATTAACTGCCCTGCTCTCTCATACCAGGAAGAACAATGATCTGTCATTTCAGAAAATTGCCTTCCCCACCGTGCACAGTTACGAGCTGGTTCATCTGAATGATATTCTGGCCTGTGAAAGCAGTAGTAATTATACCAATGTCCGGCTCATCAATGGGAAATCGATCCTTGTTTCCAAGACACTAAAGGAAATAGAAGAATTGCTCGACATGACCCCTTTTTTCCGCGTACATAATTCCTGGCTCGTAAATCTTCAATACGCTATTCGCTATGTGAAAGGAGATGGCGGATACCTTGTTTTGAATAATGATATGACCATTCCGGTGTCCCGCACTAAAAGAGAAGATCTGCTAAAATATATAACCCATCTTTCTGTCTGATTCAACCGGCTACCATATGGCATCAAACGGGCTGGCTGCTTTTATTCTGCTGTTGTTTTAAGATTTGCTCAGGACAGGATTCCGCTACAGCTGACCCGAAAAATCAATTGCCGGCTATTCCGGACTCCACCATAAACAATCTTTTTTGGAATGCCTATGCAGAAGCGCGTTTTGATGAAGCCATGGAATATGGCGAAAACTACAGCGTCATGGCCAGTAAAGATAATGACGAGAATAAAACGTTTATTGCCCTGACGAATATGTTTGCGCTCTACCGGCAAACCGGTAATTATGAAAAAAGTTTTGCCTACGCCCAGCAGTTATATGAAATCGCATTAAAACAAAATAACAGGCAATGGATTGCCAGTTCCCTTTGGGGTCTTGGGGAATTATACAAATGGATTGACGATTATCCCGCCGCACTCAATTATTATCACAGGGCGCGTGAAATGAACAGTGATGGCCCGAATGGTTTGCATATTTACCCCGATTCTGATATCCGTTTTAAAATGCAATATGCAGAAATATGGGCGCTGACAAATCATTTCGATTCTGCATTATATTATTATCGTTTATACAAACCATCTGCCAATGCCTACCAGCGTTATTACCTGGTTAGTATGGGGGAATATTATATACTACAGGGTAATTTTCAGCAGGCACTCAGGAATTTTCAGTCAGGTCTCTCCGACCACCGCATATATAGAGATGTGAATGAAGAAATGCGCACCTTGCTCGATATGGGAAAAACATATCTCATTTTGGATGATTACAAAAATGCGATCATGTACGGGAGGCAGGGTCTTGATATTGCCCTGAAGGCAGGTGTAAATCAATATGCCCGTGACGGATACAAAATCCTGTCTGATGCCTATAGTCGCCAGGCCCTTGCTGACAGCTCTAATTATTATTTCAGGAAATTCTCGATTGTAAAAGATGCGGTACTCAATAACCAGGCAAGGGGAAAATTTGCTGCCTATCATTATGAACAGCGGATTTCGCTCATGAACAATGAACGGGAGATCCAGGCCGTGCAACTTCAAAAGCAGACACTGATGAAAAATATCCTGGTCGGCGGTATCATAGTCCTGATATTGTTTGCCTTCCTGTTTTCACGAAATATCATTCTGCAACGCCGGTCCGAACACCGCCGAAGGGAATTGGCTGAAAATGAATTACGCATTCAAAAACTGGAATCCGAAAAATCCAAAGCTGAATTATTAAATCAGCAGGCAGAGCTCGAAATGAAGGCATTGCGCGCCCAGATGAATCCTCATTTTATTTTTAACTGCCTGAATTCCATCAACCGTTTTATTATTGGTAATGATGCGGAACAAGCGGCCGACTACCTGACAAAATTTGCAAAACTCATCCGGATCATATTGGAAAAATCTGGTCATGCTTTTATCCCGTTGATGGAAGAATTGGAATGCCTAAAATTATATATGGACCTGGAAGCACTCCGTTTTGAAAATCCGTTTTTATATAAAATCAACTCCGATGGATTGGACCTGGAATCAGTAAAGGTTCCTTCACTGCTGATTCAGCCATTTGTGGAAAATGCGATCTGGCACGGACTAAACCCGAATCAAAGCAGAACCGGGAAGATTATGATTGATCTGCGCCTTGAAAATGAGATCCTTCGTTGTGAAATATCTGACAATGGAATTGGCCTGTCCGGTTCTGCATTAAGAAAAATCAAAGAACAGGAAACAAAAAAATCTCTTGGTATTGAGCTTACTAAAAATCGTCTGCGTCTGGCAGATCCCACAAGACTTGAAAATCTGGGTGTGCATTTTGAGGAATTAAAAGACGCTGAAGGGAATATTTCCGGAACCTGTGTAAAATTAAAAATCCCCGTAAAAATATATGATTGATAGCATTTTTATTGTTTGCTGAATTTACCGTTGAACTTTGGCAAGCCCATTTTTTCGACAAGCGCTGCATATCTTTCATCGTCATATAGTAACCGCCAGCGGGGATCCAGCTTGAGCCATACCATCCAGTTTGCGTGGTCCGCATATGCCTGGTTCAGACATCTGAAAGCATTTTCTTTGTCATTCAACGAAGTATACACCAGCGCGTATACATATGGTGATATAAAACTGGAATCGGAAAGTTTGAACAGAGAATCCAGGATTTTTTTCGCTTCCTGTTTTTTACCCGTAATACCATCTATATAACCAATCGCCCCCAGGGCCACGGACCAGTTCCTGTATATTTGCAGGGTGCTGTTGTATTCCTTCAGGGCCTCACTAAACATTTTCTTTTCCTGATAAGTCCTGGCGAGCCATAGATGTGCCAAAAGGTAAGTTGAATCGAGTGCAAGAGATGTTTTTAATATATTGATGGCCTGATCATATTGATGTTGATAATATAAATTGAAGCCCAGATCCGTATTCAATTTGGCCGATAAAGGATCAAGTTGTACCGCCTTTTCAATCACTTCTCTGGCCTCGGCAAATTTCTCCATGGCAGTCAGACAATAGCAATACGATTCATAAACTGTTGTATAGCCCGGATTCAGGCGTATGGCCGTTAAGAATTCCTGCTGAGCACCGCGCAGGTCCCAGTGATAATAAAGCATAATATATCCCAGGGAAGTATGTGGATCAGCCAGTGTCGAATCCAGTTGAATCGCTTTTCTGGCTGCCTGTTCCGCTTTCAGAAAAACGTTTACTGGTTTTTCATAACTGCCATACCCCAAAGCTGAGTAACAATCTGCCAGTCCGGCATAAGCCTTTGCATATCCGGAGTCCAGCTGAATTGCCTGGTTAAAATACGCGATTCCCTTCCTGAATGCAGGAGCTTTACCCTTATTCCAGTAGTAAAGGCCCTCCAGATACTTATCGTATGCTTCGAGATTTTGCGTTGGCCGCTGGTGAATATTATTTATATCATCATTCGATATTTCTGTATTCAACTTGTCAGCTATTAACTGGGCTACTTCGGTCTGGATGGAAAATATATCATTGATATCGCGGTCAAAACTTTCACTCCAGATTGATTTCCCGGAACCAACATCCATCAGGCTGGCCTTGATGATTAATTTATTTCCTGATTTCCGGATGCCTCCTGTAAGAATAGCAGCAACATGCAGTGTATCCGCAATTTTTCTCAGGTCTGTTTCGTGCCCTTTGTACTTCATGACGGCACTGCGGGCAACAACCCGAAGTCCGTTGATTTTTATAACCTGGTTGATGATTTCCTCCGTCATCCCATCACTCAGGTATTCCGCTGACGAATCAGAACCCAGGTTAGCAAAAGGTAAAACAGCGACCGTTTTATCCTTCCCGGTGAACACCGCCGTTTTAAAAAACATTTGGTAAATAAAAATAACGGAGCCCGCAAAAACGATCAGGATCACGGCCCATAACCAGTTATAACGCCGGCGCTTATTATTACTGCCTTCCATTATATTAAGTTGGAATGTTAAATCAGGTTTAATGCAGGTAAATGCCCGGAAGAATTTATTCTAATGTAACTTTTTTTTACCGGAAACTCCAAATCTGCTCCGAATACTCATTGAAACCAACAGTTTGCTAATCTCCTGACTTCCCCGGACCGACATTGTCATAGCTTAATGGAATCAAATTATTTCATCAACTAAACCTCTTTTTATGAGAACAAAACAACTACGCACGATTTTCGGTACGCTGGCCCTCTTCACACTAATGATCTCACTATTTGTTTCCTGCGAGAAATCTAAGCCGGTAGAGGATCCGCAACATTTTGACCTGGATGTTACGTTCCATACGGAGAACCTGAAAGATCAATCTAATAAGGGATTTGGCTTCCTGAAGTTCCGTCAGGATCCGGACACCGCCCGTATCATAACACTGGATACCTATGTGTTCAACTTGCTGCCCAATCATTCTTACCTGTTGCAAAGGGCCGCCAATCCATTCACGGATCCCACTTGTACCAATGCATCATGGCTCACATTGGGTTTGGGATCGGTTGCCCAGGATATCGAAACCGACGGTAAGGGGGACGGCCACGAAACATTATTCCGGGATGTTACAGGTGTTGCCAGAGGATCAGATTTCCATATCGATTTTCAGATCATCGATGCTGTAACGCTGGCACCGGTGTTATCGAGCGATTGTTATGAGTTTATTGTGAGATAAAACATGAGCCCCGAAGCATCATCGGGGCTACTTTTTTTTTAATCATTGTTTTAAATAATCCGGTCGCCCCATCGAATAGATTGGGAATCAATCGCGGGAAATAAAATGCATTTCAGAAAATGTGGCCCTGATATCCGGATGTTGCTTCGGAGCATCACCGGCAAACCTGCTCATAATCGAAAACCCCGTCTGAAGATTCCCTTTCAACCAGGCCAGATCATATTCATTTACTTTCACCCAATGGCTGTCGGTATTTGATTTCATATATGCAATGATATGCTGGCCCCGTCTTTCTATTTTCAGCCATCCCGCAAATTCGTTCGTCTTTTCGACCATTGTCCGGGTTTTGCCCTTCGTGGTTGTTTTCAGAAAATATTTCGGCTTTTCGTTACCACCTGTTCCCATAGAAAAAATCAGATTATTTTCAGTGCCCGTATCCGGGCTTCTGACAATGATACCTGCCTGCTGAAATCCATTGTCCGGTGTCTGTGATTTGTCGGTTCTTCTGGCGATGGACAATTTCAATTCAATGTCAAAATTTCCGTCCGTCATTTTATATAACATCCCGCCGGTCTCCGCATCCTCCCAATTGCATTTTTTTAATACCACCATATTCAGACTATCCCCGTTTTTAAAACTGAGGAAAAAATCTTTATTAAAGTATTTCCATTCAGCCAGGGAATCGGCCCCATCGGGCTCGTTGTTCTTTTTCGAAATTGCTTCCATCATCTCCCTGTTTTCCTTCGTTTCGCTTAGAATATTTTCTGTTCCCCAAAAGGCAGAATCAAAATCAGATGGCAGGTTAACCGCTAAATCTTTTCTTTTCCATTCCTGACTTTTTTCAATTTCATTTTCTATTTTATTCCGGATGCCGGAAGTCATCCACTCTGTCTGTACATTCAGCTTCAGAGAAATATTTTTTTTCACCTGTCTGTAATCGAGCCGGTATTCCAGACTGGCAAAATCCAGGTAAATCTTGCCCGCAATTTTGCGATATGCAGCCGTCCTTCTCCAACCCTTTATAGAAAATTCAATATTCAGCAGACCCGCAAAAATTTTGTCGGTTCCTTTTAAACTTTTTATATACGGTGTGCCGGCAGCACTGTTTATTGCTTCAAATTTTAAAACGGAATAATCTTCCGCGTCAATATAAATTTTTCCGCTTTCCAATGATTCATGTATACCCGGCTTTTGATCAAAACTAATCACATACAGTCGCCGTCCTTCAAAAGACGCAGAAAGTTCTTTTTTATAGGTAAAATCTTTGATTATATTTTCGTTCAGGAAATCAGGTTGTGATATTACAAAACTCAGGTTGGCCGCTGCTTCCGGACCACCGCCCGGATGGAAATCTTCAAATAATCGGGTATATGTTACATCTTCCTTGCTTCGTCCTTTGATCAGCATCATTTTTGAAGATCTTTTCCCGGGAAAATATTGAACCTTAAAAATGGCCTCTGCAGCAGAAAAATAGCGTTGACTATCCTTTATGATTTCGCGGTAAAAAGTGGTATTCTCAAATGCATTGTCAGGAACAGAGGAATGCATATTTTCAATAGCCCGGTGAATAATATCCATTACTCCGATTGGGCGCACGGTCACTTCTTCCAGCTTCAATTCCTCTGTTTCAAGTGGGATAGTCAGTTTTGCGTGACCGGTGAGCAGATCCGCTTTCAGTACCAGGCTGTGATATCCGATCGCGGAAAATTTGACCGAATCAGCCTGATCGATATGATTCAAATTAAATTTCCCTTCACGATTCGAAATCCCGCCGATCGTCATTGCCGACTGAAAAATAAGGATACTCACGCCTTGTAACGGCTCCTTTGTTTTGGAATCCAGAACAATACCCTGCACATACATGTTCTGGGATTTCACTATACTATAAGTACATATCAAGATAATGATGGAAATCCATTGCTTCATATCATCGTCAGACGATTGAACCTGCCGTTTGTTACAAACAAATCGGGAAAATAGGATGATCATGTTCGTTAGCAGGAAGAAAACGGGTGACCGGTCAAAATATGATCACCGGATCAAAACGCTGGTCCCCCTGAGGAAAAAACTCTTTCCCGAAGTACCATCCGTATAGTGAAGCATCCAGACATAGGTTCCTGATGGCTGGGGTTTACCTCCGATGGTGCCATCCCATTTTTTTGACCAGTCACGCGTCTCAAAAACAAGCTGTCCGTACCGGTTATATACCTGGAACTCCAGGCTGCCTGCAAGGTTGCCATTTATAGGATAGAGGTAATCGTTTCTGCCATCACCGTTCGGAGTAAATGCGTTGGGAACGGCAATTGAACAACTTTGTAATTTGGTAATCTGTTCGCTCGTTGTATCATAACAACCCAAAGTATCCCTCACAACAAGTGTTATGGTATATGTTTTTCCGGCTGCCGTATTCGGAAACAAATGAGCAGGGGGATTCTGATCCGGACTGGTTTCACCATCCCCGAAGGACCAGAGCCAGGAATCCAAATGGCCAATGCTTGTATTACTGACGTTGAAAACATCTTTGGGACAAACTTCATGTGGTGCATCAAAGGAAGCCTTCGTGAAATTATCCAGATTAACGATTTCTGTAACCGTATCGCTGCAGAAACCATTCGATACGACATGCTCCACCGTTTTTAAACCGAAAACAGTTTCAACTAAATCCGGATCGAGCTGTGCACTGGTTTCAACCGTATCTATGATCCATTGCCATTCGCTCACATTGTTTGCCGGAAAATAACTCAGATGCAGGGTATCATAAGTACACCCCAGATTCATACTATAATTGAATGAAGCTGAAACCGTATCTTTTATATCAAAGGGAATCATAGCCCCGCCGGTTGTTTCCACGCCGCATACATTGATGATTGTATTACCATCCTGGCCGGTCTTCAGCGTCAACTGGTAACTTCCGCCAGCTACGATCGGTGAAGAGAGTTTGATATTGATGACATTCGCACTTTCGCTCTGACAAATACCGCTTGCGGAAATGATATTTACGGGGGTCGGACCCGTAATAGAAAAATCCGATCCATCAGGAGATATCGAATTGCATTGAATCGGGTCTGAGAAAACAAGTTGAAGTGTGGAGGGTGCGCAATGTAGAGGCGCCAGACTGTCAAATGGAGTCATATGCGGCGGTAACACTTCAAAAGAAATACTCTCTCCTGACGGAAGCTGATTACCACAGTCATCCAGCAGTGTGTTATCGTCCGTGCCAATCTTTGTAACAACAGAATAATTTCCGGGCGCGAGTGGAGCGTTCAGCGTGATCAAAACAGAATCCATATCAAACGAACCGCTGCAACCATACCCTGTCGCCTGTGCGATCGCCGACGGATCAGAGGGAATGATAAAATCAGAACCATCCGCGGCAACACTGGCACATCGCATATGTTTATTCAGGGCGACCACCAGCGTCTGCCTGTCACAGTGTATATCGGCCGACTTCAAATGCGGGGTTGTAGTATCGGTGATAATCGCGGATCCTCCTCCAAATGACAAGGAATATCCGCTTTGGGAGTCATCGGTGTAATGACTGATCATCAACAGATATTGATGGCCCAGTTTCAAATTGGGCATGCTGCTGAATGTAGTATGCATATCAACCGGATTCGAAGCGCAGCCAATTTTTGCGGACCCGCCAGGTTTTGCTCCGGTTACACCATAGGTTCCGGCCCAGTTGCCTGCTACAATCAAAGAAACATTGGTAAATACAGCATTCGGATTCTGACCGGTAATATCATAGAGCATCCAGTCATAATCGTCGCCCAGATTATTGGGCGTAATCAGAAAGGCCAGTGATCCGGCAGAATAACAGGTAAATGTGTACCAGAATGGATTGAGGTCCTCATAGACAACCCCATCCGTACTGCAGTCTGGTACCTGTAAGGTGTGCGTATGGCCGCCGGGAACCACGGCCTGTTTAAAAGTATCGGAACCGCATACCGGAAAAGCGGTAGAAGGAAGCTGACCGGTAACGGGGAACCTTTGTGACCAGCCATAACCCGAACTGAAAATTAAAAAGACGAAAAAAGCAGTTTTCACAATAATTATAAGACAGTTTGGTGAACATAAACGTTGCCAAGCGGATAAATCAATTATCTGATCAATATCGTTGTACCACGTTGGGAAAGATTTTTCCCCGCGCCGTCTGTATAGCTGAGCATCCAGACATAAGTTCCCGGCTCCGCCGGATGACCATTCATTCTGCCATCCCATTTTTTTGTCCAGTCACGTGTTTCGAATACCAGTTGCCCGTAACGATTGAAAACCCGGAACTCCAGATTCGTTGTATTATATGCATTCAGCGGGTACAGATAATCATTTTTCCCATCGCCATTTGGTGTGAAGGCATTGGGGACCGACACATTACAGGTTTGCAGTTTGGTAATTTGTTCACTGGCTGTATCCTGGCATCCCATATTATCCCGGATGATCAATTGCACAGCATAAAAAGTTGCCTCCTTTGTGTCGGGAAATAAATGATTCGGGGGATCCTGATCCGTACTCGAAGTACCGTCACCAAAATCCCAATGATAGGAAACAATATTTCCAATACTGCTATTGGTGAAAGCAATTACATTTTTCGGACAAACTTCATTAGGCGTCTTAAATGCTGCGGTCAGGACATTATCCAGGTCGACTGTTTTACTCAACGTATCACTGCAGAAACCATTTGAAACAATATGCTGCACATTCTTTAATCCAAAAACGGTTTCGATAATGGCCGGACTCAATGATGAACTGACAAATGATGTGTCAATATTCCAGACCGACTGATTCACACCAGCAGCCGGAAGGTAATTCAATTGAATAGTATCCTGATTGCATCCATAAGCAATAGAATAATCAAAAGCAGCGGACACCGGTTTGCCTATTACAAAAGGCAATGATGAACCGGCAGCCATTGAATAGTCACATGCATTGGTCAGTGTGTTGCCGTCAGTTCCCGTTGCCGCGGTGATTTGATAATTGCCTGCTGTCGAAAGAGGCGAAGCCAAAGTAATATCAATTTGACTTGTCAGATTTCCAGAGCAGGCGCCACCGGTTGCATTGGTAATACTGACGGAAGTACTGCCCGTTACTAAGAAATCCGATCCGTCCGCAGCAATCGAACTGCATTTGATTGGCTCAGAAAAAAAGAGGTGAAGCATATTGGGTTCGCAGGAAGGCGGGATCAGACTATCCAGTGCAGGCTGAGTACCCGACACGGTAAATTCGATGTGATCGCCAACCAGCATGGGTCTTCCACAATATTCCAGCAGCGTATTTTGATCAGTTCCGTTTTTTAAAACAAGGGAATAATTCCCGGGAGGAAGCGGATCACTTAATGAAAGTTCCATATAATCATAGTCAAACTGGGGGGTACAATTTAATCCGACCGCATTCACAATCGTACCCGGGAAATTCATTATCGAGAAATCTGAACCGTCAGAAGCCAGGCTGTTGCAGAGTACAAATTTCGTTAAGCCGACCGTTAATGTTTTTTTATCGCAGCTAACCATAACGGAAAGCAGATCGGGCAGGTCAGGATCATTTAAAACGGCGTTTCCGCCGCCGAAAGCCAGGGAATACCCGCTCTGGGTGCCCGTGGGATGAGTAACCAGCAACAAGTATTCATGGCCCTTTATCAATTGCGGCATTTTCGTAAATGTTGATGTATTGTCTGTGGTACCAACCAGGCAGTTGGAATTATTTGTTCCGTCTGAACTGGTGCCCGTATTTCCCGGGACAGAAGATCGGTTACCGGTTACTAAAAGTGAAGTATCAGCAAATATCAGGGATGGATTCACGCCGGTAACATCAAAAAGGACCCAGTCATAATTATCGTCCGGAACATTGGGTATAATGATGAATCCAAGACTGCCGGAACTGAAACAGGTGAACCTGTAATAATATGGATTTAAATCATTAAACGGGTCGCATCCCGGTATGCTAATATCCGCAATAAAAGCATTTGGCAATATCCCCTGTTTGATGGTATCCCGGGCGCAGACAGGGAACGCCGTAGCAGCCAGTTGACCTTTTAAAGCATAGGTTTGAGACAATCCCCAAACAGGTAATGTCAGTAAAAATGCAATTATAAAAGTTTTCAAAATCAGTTTGGTTTCAGTCCCTCAGATCTAATACGTAAAAATCCCAAAAAAGGATAGTCAGGCTGGCTCTTTGCCGGGGCTAATCGGACTCTGGTACCCATTTCGCAGATAAATCCGGATCTTTCATGTTCTTATCGAGTGGAAACATGGGTCTTTGTATCCTTTTATAACTCAGGCGTTCCAGGTTTTGGTCAACGCCACCTGGTGTCAGGGCCATGATCCAGGCTGCCCGCATGGCATATAACTCGGGTTGCAGGTACCCGATTTTTACTACTACGATATCTGTTTTCCTGGGATCCAGGCCCAGCCTGGTGAAATCTATTTCACGATGATAGGGTTTGCGTTTCTGGGTAACAATAATATGCACGGATCCCACCCGTATAACCGTTTCCACTTCCGCGTCCTTGTCTCCATAGGCGATTGATTCAACGGTGCCCCTGATGTGAACCGGGGGCGCGTACCGGTTATCCACCTTCGCTCCTGCAAAGCCGTCGACCGTTTTGCCGATCCCTGCCCTGATAGCACTTTTTACCAGTTCCGGACCCGGAATGGAGGCATAAATCAGAGAAGGTCCACTGGCGGAAATAAATTCCGGTCGTTTCAGGATTTCGGTCAGGGTCCAGCTTACATCACCGGCTCCTCCGGCAGTTGGATTATCTCCCATATCACTGATAAAAAAAGGATGTTTATCACTTTTTATTGCACTGTCGAGACATTGCTTCAGCGTGGCGACGGGTGCCACAAAAGCGAAATCATTCCTGTCTATCCAGAAACGAAGAGCAAGCTCTTCTGCCGCGGATTCCACTGCTATTTTATTATCTCCGGTGACCATTACGACGGCATGATTACGTGGTTCATCGGCCCACGCATACCCAATCCAGATGGCCGCATCTATAATGCCATACTGCGCAGCGGCCGGTGCAACCGCCGCATACAGGGATTTGCCCGGCTCTATCCGCGTGCTCGTTTTTTCACCAGGCAATAAGATGGGAACGGAAATCCAGGCTTTGTAGGCAGGTTTACCCTTACCGCTTTCAATTCTTTT
>Ga0206929_1166_pt1 | contig 15169 bp, 16 predicted proteins | sample Alteio_BWOrgHeat_19_FD_152929 | JGI IMG/M metagenome (GOLD analysis project Ga0206929, IMG submission 152929) | Enriched cells from forest soil in Barre Woods Harvard Forest LTER site, Petersham, Massachusetts, United States -... | ecosystem: Environmental > Terrestrial > Soil > Temperate forest >...
TACATTTAAATTGCTTACTAAATTTGATAATTCCCCTTGAGCAAAATTATACGAGACACCTGTCGACACTAAATTTAAAGTCGTGAGAGGTGAAGCTGCTGAGCTGCTCAGATTTAAAAATAAAGCACTGAGAGGATCTGCTCCTACAGCAGAAAGAGCTTTCAATTGAGTGATATCTGCGGCTTTATCGCTTAGATCCTCTTGGCATTGCTGTAAGTCTGTAAGGGTTTGTTGCGCATTAGCATACACAGCAGAACCAAAACTTAGGTAATCCCGGTAAAGCTGAGCCATGGTGCTTACCAAGTCATAATTGAGTGGATCGCTGATGGTATTTTGGAAAAAAGGAGCAAACTCAGTCCATTTTTGACTACAAACTTCACTGTTGGTGATAGAGCGATCGCTATGTAAACAAGGCTTCAGGTAAATATACCAAGTGCCTGCTGCGGTGATCGGCAGAACGAAGTTATTAGCTCCATTGATCCCGTCTACTTCAAGAGCTGTAGGGTCAGAGCAATACCTGCTTTGATTACATAAGCGGTAAGTAATTTGATCAGGTAAATTTGCTGGGTTCATGTTGCTTATATTTACTTGCGGAAAGGGGTCTCCGTAGATACTGACAGGGGCAATGGTGATTGCTGAGAGGTCGATGGTGTTGACGTCGAGTTTGGTGTAGGTAATATCTGCGAGCGCAAGCAAAGAGCTATTAGCTTGCGATTGGGTTGGTGGTGCGATGATCGCAGCGCTTGGTGGAGCTTTCTTTGATTGGGTTTTGCAAGAGATGGCTAGTATAGCTGCAATTAACAGAAGAAGAGTCTTGTTCATGTATGGCTCCTTTTGAAGGTCCTTCGGCTTATTGAGAAAAAATTTTAGTTTGGTTCCAAGCCATCGCTTTAGCGAAGGTGGGCACGTCGGCCTGTGTGGTGATGACGAGGACCCTATTAGATCCCCGGGCACTCGTCGCCTTTGGCTCCTCGTTGGGGATGACGGAAGTGAACAATCCCTGCATAACAGCAAAACTTAATCATTCCTTAAAAATAATCATGTAGTTGTGATCACTTGTGTGACTCCCTTTCCACAATAAGGATCCTTCCATGCGCTTAACTCATTCTCATCTTCTAAAGATTTTTTTTGCTTCGATGTTCTTTGCTAAGATAGCCATTGCTGACCCACAGATTAAAAAAGGCAAAGATGCGACAGAAGGTTTGGAGTTAGAAGAAGCCGAAGATGAGCAAAAGGAAGAAGACAAAGAAGTAAGAGTAGCTAAACCCACAGCCTTTCTTGACCTACGCCCTTCTTTTACTCCTGAAAAAGGTGAGTTTCACACAGAAAACACCGTAGAGCTCGGCTACCAGACAGCAGGGGGTTTTAAGATTTCCTACTTGCAGTATTTCAACACCAATCTTTACAACCCTGATACCAAAAAGAACGTTTTCAAGAAGACCGATTTCAGCTGGCAAGATGGCTTTTTCAAAGCTAAATTTGGTAATTTATGGGAAAGCGAAGACAAGAAAAGCAATTTTTCTTTTCAAGCGCGTGCCTACACCTCTGCTCCTTCCAACTCATATGCTAACTGCTCACGTTATAACCAAGGCATGATCACTATCTTGCGCCCTTATTTTCAATTTGCTCATGAATTTTCTGATTTTATCAGTGCTGACGTTGCTGTTGTTCCTTCTGCCTTTCTATTTAGAAAACAAGGTTATGAAGCTCATCATAAGTTTTATGCTAACCCATCTTTTGAAGAACTTACCGTTTTTAACGTCGATCTAAAGTTTTCCGAAACCGTTACCTTGTCCATCCCTTTAATCACTCAAGCTACTCGTTACCGCAATTTTATGGAGTCAGCTACTCATAATAATCAATGGGCTTATACCGTTTGGACGTTTACCGAACTTGATTGGGAATTTACTAAAAATCAAAGCGTTGGTGCAGCTTATTACAGTGATAATTTCGTTAAATCGGATTTAAAAGGCACACAAGTAAAACAAGGTTTTGAAGAGGGCGTGTTTCAATTACTTTGGAATGTTAAATATTAGAGAAAATGGATTTATGTATAAATTTTTAGTCTTAATTTCATGCTTGCTTACAACTAATATGATCTTTGCTGATACTTTTGAAAAATGCTTTCGCTTACGTACATATAAAGACATAGAGTTCAATTGAGAATGAGGCAAGCAATCTCCCTTATAGCATTTTCATATGAACAGGCCCTGACAATATCCGCCTATACACCAGAGTTCGAAGTCGATGATCCTGTTCGCTTTGGCATCAACTACTCGCAAAAGAAGATGAAAGGGTGGAATGAGGACAAATCCATTTGGGGTCATTCGAATATGATCGATGTCTTGAATGAAAAATGCTTTGCAGCACCTGCTAAAATCTCTAACGGCGACCACTAACCACTCATGGCATCGAAGTGAAAACCCCAAACTCAGGGGTTATAAACTTCTCTTTGGGAATGTGGTGTTCGTTTAAAGCAGTAGCTAAATCTTTGAGCGGTTGGTCAATGGCCTCTGCAGTGAGTTGAAAAGTCCCGTAATGGATGCCTACAGAGAGTTGTGAATGTAGGTCTACATGAGCCTGGACGGCTTCCTTGGGGTTCATATGCACGGGTCCCATAAACTCATGAGGTTCGTAGGCACCGATCGGGATAAAGGACAGATCTGCAGGCCCTAATTTTTCTGAGATCGTTTTAAAGAAATTGCCATATCCGGTATCACCAGCAAAATAAATAGATTTATCTGCGATTTTTATAAAAAAACCACCCCACAAAGTGTGATTACGATCAAAAAGCCCTCGTGAAGAAAAATGCTGGCTCGGAACAAAAATAAATTGTGCTTGATGTTCTCCCCGTGATTCCCACCAGTCTAACTCCACAACATTTTTAAAACCGTTAGCTTCTAGATAGGCTTTGTTCCCTAAGCCGGTGATGATCAGAGGGTCAAATTTGTCTCTTAGTTTTTCTAAGGTAGGCAGGTCCATATGATCGTAGTGGTTGTGACTGATCAAGACTACATGGATAAGAGGCAGAGCTTCGAAGTCTATAGCAGGTGGATGCACCCGTTTGGGTCCGGCCCAGGAAAATGGGCTACAGCGTTCCGACCAAACAGGGTCGGTGAGAATATTGATTCCGCCTGCTTGAATGAAAACACTAGCGTGATTAACGACGGTAAATTGTATTTTGTCGGCTTCGGGTGGCTTTGGCAGCTGCTGCACTACCTTGACGTTTTCCACAGTCGCAGGCCATTTTGGCCAATCACGGGAAATACGCATCTTGAGGAAAGAAAAGAACCCCTTCAAAGGTGTGGGCTCTATGTTATGAAATTTCTCTCCGTCGAAATGATCCGATACCGGTCCCTCATAGGGAGCCGAATGCAACGATGGTGAGTCTGAGGCAAATAAAAAAGCCATAATAATCACACAAAAAAAAGTTTCATGACTAAATTTTAAGCTAGGATCGAGATTTCTGCCAAATGTACTGGTCGGAAAAAATCTTCCTAGTACACTTCTTCTTATCCTTCGAGCAAAAAAATCCAGTCAATGTATATGTAATACGACCTGAAGATGTATTCGGCTTGGGTGTGGCAATAACTTTAAAGCCTGGGACATTTTCTAAAAAATCTGTCTTGTTATAGCTAAGCTTAGTAAGGCTTAAATGATCGTCGTCTCCCTTGATGACAAGGGACCAAGGAGCATTAGCATTGATAATCCAAGCTGGTTCTGCTTTTGCGATGAAAGCAAGAGAGATTTGATTTTTATCCCAATTTGTAGCAATAAAAATCTCAGGTTCCGCTAAGACTTCAGCTTGGCTTAAGGAAGTTAAAAAGAATAAAGTTAGAAACAAAAAACGTTGCATTTTTGCGTCCTATAAATAATCCGATAATTATATCATACTGCAACAACAGGTCAATTTTTAAATTCTTAATTTTTTCCAAAAAAGTACCGTTATGGGATCAGGATCTCAGGGCAGGTAACAATGTATGTATGAAAACCAGAGAGTAAATTTTGACAAAATCTTCCTCATGTATAACGATTACCTGAAGTTATACCGCTATTTTAATAATGGTAAAACGGAAGGTCACACTTCTTTTACTGATTTTTATTGGCGATTCCAATACCACTATCACCACAGCATGAAGCGCAGTAAAGCATAAGCTTTTTCTGGAAGGCTGTTCCCTAATCTATTGCAAAATATTATTTACCTGAGTGCCGGCATAAAACCAAAATTCTAAACCGGCAATGGAGGGGCTTGTATTACTCGCCAGGGAGTTGAAGACCTGAACCTTCGTGCCAATATAAATATTAAATAACACCGGCACCTCTGCTCCCATGCCAAACAACGGTGCAATAAAAGAGCCTTTAGTGATGTCTTCTGGATCTTGCACAATCACTCCACTGGAAGAACCTGAAGGCACGGGTACGGCCTGATCGATGCTAGAAAAATCAAAACTACGGCCTATCACTCCAAGCTGCGCATAGAGGTGAAGCCTCGAAGACACTTGGCTTTTTATATAAATATCTTCGTAGTCGGGGTCTACACCACCTTTGTAAAACCAGGTAATACCGACCCCACCTCCTTGAAACACCGTTTTGGTTTGCGCCGTTAATTGATTGGTCTGAGAGTTAGCTACAAATTGCCCACTCACAGCCATCGAAGGCGTAAGAAACAAGGTGTACTCAGCAGCGACCCCATACGGCGACAGGTCTTTGTTGGATTTTTCTACGGTTTGTCTACTGTAATTTAAAACAGGAACACCGATAATCACCCTCTGGATAATAGCTCCTTCAGCCCAAGCCTTTTCCTGAGAGAAAGACCATAGGCATAATACTAGCAAAATAATTCTATTGAGCTTTGGGGCCATTAATAGTTGCCTGTGAAGGGAGCGTTGATTGTACTTCGTTGTACAAAGTTAAAAAATCTTCTTCTTCTGGTGACAAATCCACCGCTTTTCTAAGGGAGGCTAAGGCTTCGCTACTTTTGTTCTGGGAAAGCAACTGGATCCCTTCCAAATAATAAATCACCCCTAGAGTGGGGTTATCGTTCTTTATATCTGCGATGGCTTTGTCATCTACTTTTTGTGACAATAAAAGTTTTGTTTGTATATCTAGAATTCTATCACTAAGTATCGATAGATTACTTCTTTTCATCCTGCTGCTTTTAAGCTCTTCTTGTTCTTGGTTTTTTAAAGGATGCAAAAAAGCCAGGTTGATGTTTACCTGATATTTTTTACTGTTTCTAGGCATCCATAACCATAATCGCTTATAGCCTTTTTCTTCTATGCGAACGACAACCCCATTCCCATCTTTACCACCAGAAGGAAAATCTTTTTCGGTTATCTCTAAAGGTGTCACCCCCAAAAGCTTTTCTTCGTTATTATAAACATTGGCCCCAGCGGGTATGGTGGTGATCTTGTAGGTAGTGGCACAACCAAACAAACTGATCAATAAGAATCCGTTTACAAGCAACGCCACAGATGGAAGGTTTTTGGATAGGTCCATAGTCTTAATCCGCTAAAAATGCGTTGAGTTGAGGGGAATCACGGTAAATCACTTTTGCTTTTTTAAATAAGTCTGCGGATCTTTCTTTATCCCCTTTAACAAAAGCAACCTTAGCTGCAAGAACGATGCTACCGTAGGTGTTGCCATAACGGCTATCAAGGTCAGCAATTATTTTTTCAGTTTTATCATACTCTCTTTTCAAAAAGCTTCTTTGCGCCTTCAAAAGCAGATTTAAATATTTATAAAAATAATCAGTAACATAATAATTATTAAAAGGCTTTACGCTAGGGATATCAACATCCCCTTTCATATAATAGGATTCCATCACCAACACATATTCTTCAGGATCGTCTTCTGGAATCAGCAAAAATCTAGATAAACTTTCCTTATTATTTGTCAGGTTAAGTTTGCCATCACCTATATAACCTTGAAAGGAAAAATTAGGGTCAAGCCTAGACACTAAGCCTTCTTTTTTTAGGGTAAGTACTGGTACGGTTTTACAAGACACCATCATAAGGAGGATGGCGGAGAGGACGAAGAGACTAAAATTTCTATTCGAAATATTCATTCTGTAATAAGTTTATCAAGTTTATTTTGAATGTCGAGTTGGTAGGATTCGTTTTTAATTTTATTAAGGTCGTCCACCCATAATTCTTTTTTGGTAGGGTCGACGTAGAATTTCTTCTTATGATATTTGGTTTTTTGAATAAACGAGCGCATCTTTAAGCATTTATTGCGGAGTCGTTCTTCTTCTTTATCTAGGTAGATGGAATTATAAAAAAATAGCAATGTTTTTTTGGGAAAGAAAAATAAGAGTCTGAAGAGTATTTTCATATTTTACCTTTCTTAGATGCCCGGGCGCTTCGCTGGGCATGACTGAGCCTGACTGAAGGATCGGAACGAATAGTCCAAAGTTAACCGAGTAATTATTTCCCTCTCTGCGTCTTTCCTATAGATGCCATAATGAAAGTGCCCAAAAGTATCTTTTGCTAGGTGAAGAGGTCGCTATGTTGAATACAGTCAAAGACATATGGAAAATCATCCTACCTTTTGCAAAATCTAAGCAAGAACCAGAGCAAATTGCTTCTAACAAAAGTAGAAAAAGACGGAAACAAATAGCTGCACAAGCAAGCCTACAGTATCAAAATTACCTACATCAGTTGAACAGTGACATGGTGGAAATGGCAACTTTACCATCGGCACACCCTCATGCAGTCATTAAAAAACAAATCCCATTACAATCCTTAAACCACCCGATTAAAATCTACCGACCTTCGACAAGAACCGTATTGGATAAAGTAAAAGCCATACAAGAGAAGCAAGAACAAAAACAGGCTCCCCTGGTGAGCGCTAAATCTAAACCAACCAAAGTATCCGTGTATGCCGACCCAAGCAAAGAAGCCTGGGCCTGTATGCTCACCTTAGGCGTGCATTGGGGGGTGTGGGCAAGACGAACCCTCTTTGAACTGTCTTTCGCTCTGAACATCCCTGTCGAAGCCCATATATTTAATTTTGATAAGCCCTATACGCACTATGCTAATTACACCTATAGCTTGCGTTATTTTATCTACAAAGCTGAGAAAAAATTAGGTAAAAGAATAGCAGATCACCGCTTGTTAAGAAAAACAGCTTTTTTTCCTCCTATTTTTATCTATCACATGCAGAAGAGCATCAACCGGCTTCATAGGAATATGAAATCATGAATAGAAGTTTAACATTTGGCTTTTTGATGGTTAATGCTGTGTTTATCACAACCATCTATTTGGCCTTGGGCAGCGTGACCTCTATCTATGATTTGCATTCGCTGATCATTGTTCTTGGTGGCACTATCGCTGTTTCCATTTTTTCTTTTTCTTTCACAGATATGAAAAAAGTGGCTATTGGCATCTACGAAATTATTCTCAATAAAAATAAAGATGATAAATTAGCTGTTATCGAAGACATCCTTAATTTAGCAAAAGCGAAACGCCGAAGTGAAAAAGATTTCATGAATTTTAGACAAGAAGTAAAAGACCCTTTTCTTAAAGATGCTGCTCGTCTGTTATTCTGGGCCGAATCAGAAACTTCTGCTGAAGACTTTAAAAATTTGCTCAAAATCAAATCAGAATCCTACGTCGATGAGCACTTAAAAGCCCCTCTTATTTTGAAAAGCTTGGCTAAATTCCCTCCTGCTTTTGGGCTGATGGGAACCGTGCTCGGGATTATGGCCATGATGAGCAAGCTAAGTGATCCAAACGCAAAATCTCAGATCGGTCCGGCCATGGCAGTTGCCTTGATGGCCACCCTTTACGGGATCTCTCTCAACAATATATTTATCATTCCTATGTCCGAAAGCTTGATGCAGATGGGAAAAATACGTGCTCATACCTATGATTTGATCATCGAAGGCATCATGATGCTTCATGAAAAAAAGCCCATTAATTATATGAAAGAAAAATTAAATAGTTTTCTAGGTGTTCAATTAAAAGAAAATGAATAAACATAAATTTACAGATGAAAAAGATGATACAGAGCTATGGTTTATTTCCTTAGCCGATCTTATGTCTTTGCTTATGGTATTTTTTGTTTTGCTTTATAGCATGTCTACTTTAGAAGCGAAAAAAATCCAAGAACTCGGCCAATCTCTGTCTTCGCGGTTTGTCTCCAAAGAAGAAGATACCTCGCTTTTTAAATCCACCGTAGATGAACCCAAACGCGAGCAGCGGGCTCTGCAAATGTTAGTGACTCTACTTAATCTTAACGACGAAAGTAATGCTTTAGATAAAATTGAAGAAGTTTACGCCAAAGCTAATGAAAAAGATAACATCACTGAAAATGTGAAGCAGCAAATTAAGAAGTTAAATGCTCTCAAAGCTGAAGTCAAAGGCGATGACAAAAAAGCGGAGGATATCATCCTCGAAGTAGTTTTTGACAATGATCATGTCTTTGATACTCATAATGAAGTGAGAAAAGAGGCTTTGGATGGCTTCCGCGATTTTATTAATTCTATAAAACCGTTGGTGGCTAGTATCGATTTGGAGGTTCTCAGTTTCACCGACTCACGTACGCCTACTCCCGATACTGGGTTTCAAAATAACTGGGAATTATCTACAGAGAGAGCCACTAAAGTGGCCAAAACCCTGATTAAATTAGGAGTAGAAGGAGACAAGGTATCTGTAAAAGGAATGGGAGCCAAGCAGCCTATTCTTCCTAATTTCAATCCAGATGGCAAAGCTAATTATGAAAACATGAAGAAAAATAATCGAACTACTATTCTTTTGAAAAAGCCACAATATGACTACAGAGACTTTTAAAGAAAAAAAAGGTAAAGAAAAAAAAGGTTTGAATTTAAGATCTAGGATATCACTAGCTAATTACATTACCTGGTTCATCTTCCTTGCCATTTCTTTAGTTTCCATCACTCTTTCTTTCCATGTATTTAACTTACTGAGAGAGACTAAATACAAAGATGTCACTGCCATCATGTATATGGAGTTGGAAAAATACACACAAAACATTAAAGACCGTATCGATTTCTATATGAGCAACATGGAAACCAATACTCATGATTATGAAAATTTAGAATCTGCAGAAATCAGCTTCAATATTTCTAATGATCGCACGATGCATCTGATCAAAGGTGGTATCCGCTCTAAGGTAACTTTTGAGGACGTTGGTTTAAATAACATTGAAAGTATCAAAGATTTCTTTGTTATGCAGATTTCTGGATTTAACTATTTTGCTAAAAAAGTAGTCTACGATAACGGTGCAACTAGCCTTTATCTATGGCCTCTAGCCATGAACAAAATCCTCGGCATTCTACAAGCAAGAACCAATGATAATACTGTTTATGTGCTTAGCAAGGAATTAAAAATTCTTTATTCCACGGTAGACACCATCACCGAAGATAATATTATCGGCAGAGAATTGGTGCAGAACTTTATTAAAAGTCCGATTAAACGCGGGCAAATAAAGTTTAAAACAGCTGCGGGTAATTTTTTTGGTTTTTATGCAGAGGTTCCTAATTCTAATTTGATTCTCTTCTCAGAGGTCACTGAAGATGTTGTGACCTATATGATCCTAGATATTTTACGATCCTTTGCTTTAGGGGTGGCGATCATCATCGGTTTAGCTCTACTAAGCATACAATTTGTCATCCCTAGTATCACTGGACCGGTAAGAGAGCTGGTTGATTTAACCAGGAAAATCAGTCAAGGTGATTTTCAATTTAATATCACTTCTAAAGGTTTTGGTGAACTTTATATTTTATTAAATTTATTTTCTCAAATGGGTAAGCGCCTACAAAGCCGCGATAGTCAGATCATGGATTTGATGGAAGACAAAAGGCAGAGAGATCGTTTGGACAGAGAAATTTTAATTGCCAAAAAAATCCAGGAAAATTTCTTACCTGGGCCTACAGAACCAGTAAAACATGGGGTCAGCATCCAATCTTATTACCACCCAGCTGAAGAAGTAGCAGGGGACTGGTACCATCAGTTTTATGATACAGTCACCGACGAATTTATCGTTATTGTCGTCGACGTATCCGGTCACGGAGCTGGGTCTTCTATGTTTACTGCAGTGATTGCTTCTCACTTTGAAGAGTTCAAAATCCGTCGTGGGCCAACCTACACTATTTATGACTTCATTAAAGATTTAAATATTATCTTGATTAAATTAGGTAAGAAAGAATGGCACGCCACCTTGGTTCTATCGATTCTTTCTGCTGATCGTAAAAAAATCACTATTATCAACTGTGGTCACCCCTTCCCTCTTTATATGATGATGAAAGACGGCAAAGTAGTGACCAAGGGCATCAATCTACCATCTTCGCCTGTAGGCTTGGTGGAAGATCTGCAGATTGCTGAAAAAACCATGGATATTAAACAGGGCACGACCATTTTGTTTTTTACTGATGGAGTTACTGAAGCTCAAAGTGAAAGTAAAAAACAATTTGGTAGAAAAAGCCTGATCAAGCACTGTGATGATACTGATAGCCTCAACCCAAGCATTATCTTAGAAGAAGTGATGAGTGCTGTCAGGAAGCATTGTGGCAAGGAAAAAGCTATCGACGATATGTGTCTATACGCTATGGAAATAGAGTAGTGTTGTCTAAAAAGATATTTATATTTCTTCTTTTTGCAACTATTGGTTGCAATTCTATTACGCATTTTTTAAATAAGCCTCCTCCTCAGCAAGTAGTCAAATTCACTGGCAGTCACGTCACCATACTCTACTCGCAAGGGGATGTGAACTACTGGCCTCCTTTTGGTACTCGCTGGAAGCATTTATACACCAATGCCAATATCCCCCTAGGGTCTTTGGTGCAGATGGATTCTGGTTCTGAGCTAAAGATTCAATTTATCTTGGCTACCAACCATGGTTGGCGTGGTAGAAGTGTAAACATCAACGTCCGTATCCCCATTTGCATGAGGGTAGAAGAAGACTTGTTGCGAGATATTAAATTTACCGAACAGTATATCTCAAAAATTTCTGATTTCACTTTAGCTAAAGGTGTCGACAACCTAACTTCTTTTGATTTTTCCTGGCAACGAATGATTGCTTTTCTCACCCAAAATGAATCCATGAAAAATAGCATGGCTTCTTTGCTACAGATTCCTAAGGAAAGCTTTGAAGTGGGGATGGTTTTTGGAGAGATTAAACTCAGAAATCCAAGTCATGGTTATACACTCTATTCTCAAGAATTTCCTACCAGCATGAATGTTTCTTGGGATCGCATCCATGAGCCTAACGCAACCTATAAAGTTTTTGTATGGCGTACAGACGAGAAAAAAGGCTCGGCCTTAGGGTCGACCAAAGATAATTATTACCAGGTGTCTTTTCCTAAGATGGGCTCCTACTATGTGCAGGTAGCTGAGGTGGGCAAAGAATTTATTTCTAAACCTCATTTAGTGCATTTAGTGTCTCCTGGGTCTATGCAGATGACTCTAACCGACAGACTTAAAATCAATAATGCAATTAAATTGATCTACCCCCAAGAATACGGCTTGTTTTTTTTGAATAAACCGACAGATAAAGTAAAATTTTCATGGCAGGTATCACCCAAAAATGACATTGGTTCGCTAAAATTTTTTCTTATCAAGGTGGACTCGGAAAGGTTTGAAGCTAAAGGTTTTTTAGAAAAAAGCAGAAACATGGTAGGAGAGAATTTTCAGCAGAGCTATGACATAAACCGCAACAGTAGTTTTTTAGAAATAGAATTAGAACCAGGTAGGTACGAGTGGTGGATGGAAGGCTTAGTCGATAGCAATGTAACCAGGAAAAAGATTGTGGAAGTGAAATCTGACAAACGCATATTTGAATTAGAGCATGCGAATTTGAAAGCACCTATAGACTTTAAAAATATTATCTCTACGAGAGAGTTTAAAACGGTATATATTAATTCTTTTTAGTGGTTTGTTTGTATGAAACGGTTTTTAACAACTCTATTTATGCTCTTGGGTTTATGGCAACCTAGTATCGCTATGGCTGCCGAAAGTGAAACCTTGATGATCGAAAGCCGTATCGAAAGCGAAATAGAGAAAATTTTAAACAAGCACATTGATGAAGCTCTCTACGTTATCATGGTTACCGTGGATGAAAAAACTCTCGAAAACTTATACCCTAGTAAAGCACCACAAGATCAAACCTTGCCCTATAGCTCGATCAAAATTAATCCCAGAAAATTAAGTGAAACGTTCTACGCAAACATCGACGATTTTATCTTTACCATCCCGGTTAAGATTCAGATGATGTTTGACGAAAGTGTAAGCCTGGATAAACAAAAAGCCATACTAGATAAAGTGAAACTGAATTTAAATATTGATGATAAAAACCGCACTCTTTCTGCTGTCACGGTCAAACTCACAACTCCAGTCAAAGACAACAAAGAAGCGTTAGCATCTACTCCAGCTGCAACAGCCACACCTGATAAAAAGCCTGAACTGCCTCAGACTCCTGCAGCAGCTGCGCTTCCTACACTCCCTGCGAACCAGCCGGGAGAAGCAAACAGTATCGATGTGGAGTCTTCTAAACTAGAAGTAGAAAGAACCAAGTTAGAATTGGAAAGAGAAAAAACCGAAGCCTCACGCCGTGAGTTTGATCTTAAAAAAGAGTTAGATGAAAACAAAAAACTAGCGCAGCAAAAAACCGAAGTCAAAGAAAAACCTAAAACCGCCGTGGATAGAGTCCAGGATTTTCAATTAGGGATCATTGGCTTTATCTTAGGTCTCTGCCTTCTTCTTTTTAGCTTTATCGGATCTGCAGCCTTCCGTAGAGCTGCTAGCATTGTTTCAGAAGGCTTAGCAAAGATAAGCGCTAACCAAAGCAACTCGTCACAAGGTGGTGGTGCCTATTACCCAGAAGCGGTAGCAGCGCGTGAAGGAGCGACTACAAGAGAAACAGTGAAAACAGAGATCGCAAATGAAGGCCCCTCACCGGTGATGGATAGCAAACTAGAAGGGTTTTTAAATCTAGTAGAAGAAAAAATTGAAGTACTATCAAACGAAGGCAACTTTGATTTCTACCGGCATTTTATCGATCTATCAGAGGAAAATACCGCTTACGCTGCAGCTATACTCTTGTCGGTAAAAGGTGAATTTGCTAAGAAGCTCTTAGGCAATGTCCCCACAGATGTGATTGAGAAAATTAGCCATTTTTTAGCTGAACAAGATGGTCTTGCCCAAGCGAAAAAATCTAGACGTATGGCTCTTGAGCAGTTTTATGCAGCTATCGCTATGGACGAATTTTTGGATTCACCTTTGATTAAGGTGAAGGATATAGGCTGGCTTACCAAGCTATCGACAGAGGAGCTACGCGACCTCTCTTTAGCCTTAGAAAAACAAGAAAGAACCTTTTTCTTAGCCTGCTTTAGCCCTACTCGTTTAGCTCTTTTACTCGATAAATGCAAAGACGAGACGCAAAAAGAAAAACTAATCGACTGCATAGCTAACATCGATAAGGTGACTGTCAACGATGTCGATGGTTTATTTAAAAAAGTCGAAATTATGTATGCTCAAAGGAAAAAAGAAGACACGGACAAAGTCCGCAAGTTAGTCGACGGACCTTATTTTGTTGCGAAAGTGATCTCTACAATGAAGCATAACGATCGTAGCAAGCTGGTAGACAAGCTTTCCGATCGAGCGGAATTTATGGAAGCGATCCGTCATTACTATATTCCTTTTGAGTCCGTTGCCGAGTTATCTGTGAGAAACGTCGAAGATATTTTTTCTAAACGCCCTGTTGGACAGCTGGCTCTGATTATGTTTTCTACCAATCAACAGGTGAGAGATGCGATCACCAATGTGGTTCCTGAAGGCTTGCAGGATGCTTTGAAAGACGAACTTAACACACTCATCAATGACCGAGCTGCTGCGAAAAAATACGAACTGCAATCACAGAAACTGCATCAAGAGATTTGCCGGTATCTGCTCTTGCTCAATAAAGATGGTTTACTGGAATATGTTACAGAAGGCAAAGCTTCATAGAGGGGGCTCTTATGGAAAAAAGAGTGACAAAAAAACATGCAAAAGCCAAAGAGGTCAATCTTTACCTTTTGAAAAAACTTGAAAAAGATCTAAAAATGCAAATGGTAGACGAATTTGTCGACCTCCTCCAGCAATACAAAAGCAAAGTATCTGAAGAAGATGCTCGAGACCGGTATCATGGGTATTTAGAAAGCCTAAGCGACCTATCTATAAGCCCAGCCTTATTAAAGGAAATAGAAAAATAGCTTCTTTGGAGGTATAGTTTTATGGCCAAGAAAGAGCTGCGAAATAAAACCCGACGAAGGAGTGATACTGTGATCTCTAAAGTTAAAGGCTATGTTAGTGCTCTGCTTATCATAGGTTTAAGCCCGATTTCAGTTGTATTTGCTATTTACTGTAAACCGACCAAGAAGAGAATGGCTCATCGCTAGACTAGTAGGGAAGAGGTTTTTTGCTAAGCTCAGGTTAGCTGTTTTTTGATGAGCAAGTCCAAATGTATTTCTTTGTCCAAAACTTCTAACCCACAACGGAAAAATGCGGCGTCTTCCGGCACCGGCCTACACCATCTGACTTCCAACTCTACATTGGCAGAATCAAGTTTCAAGATAAGCTTGGAATGAGCCGGTAGCTGCACGGTGGTGTAAATCGATAGCCCTTGCTATAAACATTGGTGAAGTAGTCATACATCTCTTTTTGACCTTCTTCAGTTCTGTTTTGTTTTTCCATTTCGTTCATGTGCTTCATCAACGGTTCTTCGTTAGCTTGGATAAGCTGTTCGATTTCTTCTTCGCTCATTTCTTGCTTGAGTAGGTCCACGTACTCCTTAGTCAGTTTTTCGCTGTTAAGGTGCTTCTTCAAGGTTTCTTCCAACTCATCTGCATCTTCATCAGACAATCTCGCCATTTCCTTGATAAAACCTACCTGCTGGTCGACCATGTCGTCCATGGAGGCAAATTCATCAGCTATATGGGATTTTTCCAAGAACGAAAGAATCGCCATGTCTTTTTTGTTGTTGGCATCAAGGTTAAGTTTTTTAGGGTTTTCCAACAGAGCTGCTGGATTTGGTTTCTTCTCAGAACTTGGTTCGGAGGCTTTGCTGCTTTCTTCTTTCTTAGCTTCTTCGTGGTGCTCAGCTGGAGCTTCGCTCTCGGTAACGGCTGCTTTTGGGCCTTTGTTGTAGAAGTAAAAGCCACCTGCTCCAAGAA
>Ga0206929_1167_pt1 | contig 15149 bp, 11 predicted proteins | sample Alteio_BWOrgHeat_19_FD_152929 | JGI IMG/M metagenome (GOLD analysis project Ga0206929, IMG submission 152929) | Enriched cells from forest soil in Barre Woods Harvard Forest LTER site, Petersham, Massachusetts, United States -... | ecosystem: Environmental > Terrestrial > Soil > Temperate forest >...
GGCTGCATCTGAATAAAAAATCCAGGTCCTTTTTTTATCATTTCGAATAGAATTTTATTCGTCTCGACCAGTTCATGAATTGCTAAAACAGTGAGAACGATAATTTCGGTTGTCTATACAGAACGGACATTCTCGTTATTGGAAATGATGCACTGTTTTTCTCATTTTTAAACTGCTTATATGAGTAAAGTGTTTGGGTTATTATTATTAATAATGGTTTTATGCATTCAGTCATTTGCCCAGGACCGTACCATTTCGGGTAAAGTAACAGGTGAAAACGGATTGCCCGTTTCAGGTGCATCTGTCCTGATAAAAGGTTCTAAAAAGGGAGTCACTACATCAGCCGATGGAAACTTCACCCTGCATGTTACAAATAATACGGTACTGGAAATCTCCAATGTCGGGTACGAAAAAAAGGAAGTGCAGGTTTTAAATGAAACTGAATTAAATGTAACACTCAGGCTGTCGAATCAGTCGCTGAATGAAGTGGTGGTGACGGCCCTGGGAATTAAGCGTGAAAAAAAGGCGCTCGGATACGCTGTTTCCACAGTGGATAGTAAGGAACTTGAATTAAGACCCGAAGGAGATATCGGACGCGTACTGAGTGGCAAGGTAGCAGGACTCGATATTTTAAATTCAAGCGGTATCTCAGGCAGTGGAACAAATATCACGATCCGTGGAGTGAGCACGATCACGGGTGGTCCGGCAACACCGCTGTTTATCGTTGATGGTGTTCCTTTTGACGGTGGCAATAACAATGACCAAAATTTTCAGATTGGCGCAGGCACATCATCCTCCAGCAGGTTTCTGGACCTGGACCCCAATAATATTGAAAGCGTAAGTGTGCTGAAAGGGTTGAGCGCAACAACACTCTATGGCGAATCGGCCAGAAATGGTGTCATACTGGTTACAACGAAAAACGGTTCCGGCAAACGGATAAATAAAAAACTGGAGGTAAATGTTTCTCAATCGTTGTTTGCAAACAACGTGGCAAATATTCCCGATTATCAAAATACGTATGGTGGAGGTTTTGACCTGGTTGCGTCCCCTGCATTCAGCAACTGGGGTCCTGCGTTTACAAAACCTCCATTACAGGTCGCTTATTCTGCGCCACTCATTGCAGCCTATCCGGAGTACGCCAATAAAACCCAGGACTTTAAACCTTACGATAATGTGAAAGCATTTTTCCGCACGGGCACGATCAGCACCACTTCAGTTAATATCGGAAGCTCCGGTCCCAATACAACATTTAATGCGAACTATACCTACATGGATGATGAAGGTTTCACGCCCAACAACAGGGTATATAAAAATAATTTTGGGTTAGGAGGAACCGCTAAACTGGATAACCATTTAACGCTGAACGCTGTTTTAAATTTTGCCGCGACAAATTTCCAGACCCCGGTGGTGGGTTCCAATAGCGGCGGCGGAACTGCAGATGTATCTTCTGTATTCGGAGCGCTTTTATTTACACCAAGGTCTGTCGATCTGATGGGCCTGCCTTACCAGGATCCACTAACCGGTGGCAGTATTTATTACAGGCAGAACAATGATATTCAAAATCCAAGATGGACCGCACAAAATGCGCTCTCAGGCGATGTTACCTACAGATCATACGGAACCATCGGTTTGAAGTACGACATCATGAAAGGGCTTAGTATCAATTACAGGTTTGGGCTTGATATCTATAATGAGTTGCAAACACTCAGCATCAACAAAGGCGGCGTTGAAGGGGGTCCCGGATATGTAAATGGTTTGTACCGGACCACCAGCGCTGTTAATTCTATTCTTAATAACAATTTCAATATAAACTACAACCGGAACCTCGGATCGAATTTTAACTTAACGGTCGATGCCGGTGCCGATTTCCGCCACGACTATTACAACCAGACAGGATTGAAGAGTACGCAGCAGGTCGTATTCGGTTTATTCGATCACAGCAATTTTATCAGTCACGATGTGGTGAGCGAAGATGGAACGGACCTGGATTTCAAACTGGAAGAAAAACGCGCAGGTGTTTACGCCCAGGCTGTACTGGGATACGAGGATTATTTGTTTCTGACTTTAAACGGACGCAACGACTGGGTTTCAACCCTTGAACAAAATAACCGCACGCTGTTTTATCCCGGAGTCAGCCTCTCTTTTATACCTACATCGTCTATCCAGGCGTTGAAGGGAAACAATATGGTGAATTATCTCAAATTACGTTTGGGATATTCAACCAGTGCGCATTTTCCCGATCCATACCAAACGAGATCTTCGCTGCTGATAGAAACAAATTCTTTTGTTGCACCCAGCGGCAGTGTAAGTAATGTAGCGGCGATCCCGAACAATATTCCGAACCCGAATCTCAAACCGGAATTATTAAAAGAACTGGAAGCAGGGATTGAAGGGAAATTTTTTGACAACAGAATTACACTTGATCTGACAGGTTATTTCAGAACTGCCAGTAATCAGATCCTCAACCGTCAGCTGGATGCTTCAACCGGTTATACTACCACCACGATCAATGCCGGGGCCGTCGACAACAAAGGGATCGAAGCCAATCTGGGCTATACGGTTGTTCGAAATAAGGATTGGAACTGGGAATTAAATGGGATTTTCACTTTGAACAGAAGTCTCGTACATGATATGCCTGCCGATATAAAGCAGATTCAGATAGCGGGATTTGGAAATACCGGATTTGGAACTTATGCAATAAACGGGCAGCCACTCGGTATTATCCAGGGAACTTATATTGTTACCGATACAGGCGCCGGAAGCCATAAGACAGGGAAAAAAGTGGTCGATAATAATGGCTATTACCTGGGCTCAACAGGGGTAGCGATCATCGCCAATCCAAACCCGGATTATAAACTAACAGGTGTTAGTGTTTTGACATTCAGGAATTTTTCTTTCCGTATGCAGTGGGACTATACACATGGTGGTCAGGTTTATTCTAATACCGTGACTACACTACTTGCACGTGGCGTTACAAAGGACACGGAATTTGACCGAACGCTTCCATTTATTGTTCCCAATGCCGTTAAACAGGACGGCACGCCAAACGACATACAACAAAGCGCTGATAACGTTTATTTTAATTCCTATGGTGGATTCGGAACAGAACAGCAGAATATCTGGGACGCCACAATAATACGACTTCGGGAATTATCCTTATCATATAATCTGCCTGCGACCGTGCTCAGGCATACGCCATTAGGATCTGCGTCATTTACTATTTCCGGTACCAACTTATGGTATGACGCACCCAATTTTCCAAAATACACACGCTATGATCCGGAAAGCAACAGTTTCGGGGTCAGCAACTCCAGGGGCCTTGATTTTTTCGCCGGTCCGTCTTCGAAGCGCCTTGGAGCCAGCCTGAAAGTTTCTTTTTAATAAGTATAAACAAATCATGATGAGACCAAAAAAATTATTCATACTGGCGCTGTTTATTTGTGTACAATGTTCATGTAAAAAATTTAACGACAATTATAATGAGTTGCTGAATAATCCCAGTGCTGCTTCACCTGATGCAGCCAGTGCAGATCTTTACCTGAACAATCTGGAACTGAGCATGTCAGTAAACGATCCGAACCTGGTGACAGGAAAATTTTATTCCGGAAATGACGTGGTAGGAAATATTACAGGTGTATCTGACTTCGGAGGGCAGTTGGTAAGGCAGGAGGCACTGGTGACCGGTAATACTTATCTGAATGCTTACAATCCCGGAAATTTTGAGTATATATGGCAAACGGCGTATACGAATATCTTCAAAACAGCCAACACGTTGATTCCTCTGGCCGAGGGAAAGAAGCAGTATATGCATGCCGGCATCGCAAAAGTGCTGAAGGCATACACGATGATAACTATGGTTGATCTTTTTGGGGATATACCTTATTCAGAGGCAAATATGGGAATCACGATTCCCAATCCGAAAGCGGATTCAGGAAGAGCAGTATATGCGGCTGCAATTTCCATTCTTGACTCTGCCATTACCGAGCTTGCATTACCCATTTTACCCGCTGCTGCGCCTTCCAATGACATTTATTTTAATGGAAATGCCACTAACTGGATCACGCTCGCAAAAACGATCAAACTTAAAGCATATGTTCAGACAAGGCTGGTCGATGCGTCAGTCCCGGCAAAAATAGCGCAGTTAATAAATGATAATGACCTGATCAATACAGCAAATCAGGATTTTGTTTTAGCTTTTTCCTCTCACAATCAGTCGCCTGACAGCAGGCATCCGAAATACATAAATAATTATGGAACAGACGCGGGAGCCGCGGATTATATCGGCAATTATTTTATGTTTCTTCTCGATCAGGAAAAGGGAATCGTAGATCCGCGGATCCGGTATTATTTGTACCGGCAGTGTATTGATGTCACAAACGATCCACGCCTGCCCAATCAAACGATCCTTCAATTTGCACTGCCCTGTCTGTTTCGTGCATATCCTCCAAATTATCCACCCACATCCAATCCCAATATTGGATTTACCACAACGCCTTATTGCCTGGTGGGTACGGGATATTGGGGAAGGGACCACCTGAATAACGAAGGTTTGGGACCCGATCAGTTACTAAAAACTACATGGGGTGTTTATCCGGCAGCCGGAGCCTTTGACGCCGACCAGAATGCGCCCGTCGGGCAGGGATCGGGACGGGAAAAAGGCGCCAACGGAAACGGCATTTTCCCGATGTGGTTATCCTCGTTCACTTATTTTATGGAAGCTGAATCTGCTTTAACCTTAAATACGCCAGGCGATCCACTTACGCTGCTGACTCAGGCTGTAAGTGCTTCTTTTGATAAAGTTTCAAATTTTCCTACCGCTATCGGGTATAGCCTGCCCACCTCAGATACAACCATGCTGATAACAGTAAGCAGCAAACAAAACTATATTGATAAAGTGCGCTCGCTCTACCAGGCTGCCGGTTCCCCTGATGAAAAACTCAATGTGATCATGAAAGAATATTATCTGGCTGCCTGGGGAAATGGACTGGAGCCATATAATAATTATCGCCGAACCGGAAAGCCCGAAAATATGCAGCCCGCGCTGGGTCCTTCACCGGGCTTTTTTATCAGGTCGTTTTTTTATCCTCCGAGTTATGTTGATTTTAATAAATACGCGACACAAAAACCCGGAACGAATGTAAAAGTGTTTTGGGATAACAATCCCGACAATTTTATACAATAAAAAAAATAAACATGAAAAAAATATTTTCGTTAATCTTTGTTTTGATCTTTCTTCTTTCGTTGTCTGATTCCTGCACCAAAGGGGTTGTTTCGGGAGATTCTAAATATCTGATCTTAGGCGCCTACCCCACGTTGTTGTCGCAGGGTAATGCGAACCTGAATTATTTAACGATCGATACGAGTACCGTCAGCATAACAGTGGGGGAGAAAGGCGCTCCTGTTGCATCAGTCAACTTATGGGTGGTGCCCGGGGCCAATTTAAATCCTTCTTCCTGGTCGCTGATAAAAAGTGTTCCGTTTAAAGACAGTACCGTGCTGTCTGTAACGGGAGCTGAAATTGCACATGCCTTAAATATTCCACCGGATAGTTTGAAGGTCAGCCTGACGATTTACCCGGAAGTCGTGACAACGGACGGAAGAAAATTTTCCATTTCCAACACACCCACGAATTTCCAGTCTTTCCCCGCATATAATATGGCCCTTATCTGGCCCGTTACACTAATAAATTATGTATGTCCTTATGATCAGTCATTTTTTGATGGAAACTTTGCAGTTATTTCTGATCAGTGGAATGATTTTGCGGCAGGTGACCTGATTCCGGTAACACCGGGCCCGAATCCAAATCAGCTTACACTCAAATTATATCCTTCACCCAATGTGGGTTCAAACAGAAAGCCAATTGTAATAAATGTGAATCCGGCAACAGACAGCGTGAACATCCCTTTACAACCAATCGGTGACTACCCCAGCGATCCGGATTTTTCCATGCAGGGAGTGGGTACCGTATCAAATTGCTCAGGAATTATTTCCTTAACGGTTACATTCCAGTCGCCACAGGACGGACAAATACCCGGGACCTTTAATATACAGATCGTAAAACAATAATAATCGATGTAAACGGTCGCGATAGCGATCATTTTCTCATGTGACAAAGCGGCTAGTTTCTACTAGCCCGCTTTATTATTATAATTCGTTTGTAAACCGCGGAATATTAACCAGCAGCTGGCAACGCGTTCCGCAGTTAGTCCCGCTTTCTATTGTAAAGACGCCATCTATCCGTTCAGCCCTTTTTGCCATATTTACAGTCCCGTATCCTTTTTTTATGTTCCCGTCAATAAAACCGTTTCCATTATCCTGAAGAACGATCAAAACCTGATGCCCGGTTTTTTCGATGGTTAACGATGCTGCTGTTGCTTTTGCATGTTTTACAATGTTATTCATGGCTTCTTTAAAAATCAACAGAATATTCCTGCCGGTATGCCCGGGTAAAATGGCTCCAACATCATGATGGATGTGGTTATGAAAGGAAAAAGTAGTTTCGGTATCATTGAAAAGTTCAGATCCGGTTGTTGACAATCTGTAAATGACTTCTTCCAGATGATCACTTTTTGGATTGAGCGCCCATATGATATCGCGCGTACCCTGATAAAGAGAGCTGACATTTTCTTTTATTCTGTCTATATGCACATTAACGTCGGTATTCCCCTTGAGCAGTTTTGACCGTACGACATCTGCCAGTAACTGGATCCTGGTAATTGTATTACCCATTTCATCATGAAAATCCTCAGTTGCCTGCTGGCGGAGTTTTATCTGTTCATTCTGCCTGATGTTTTCGATTTCCCTGAATCTTTTTTCTTTTCTGATGCTTCGGTAACGGAATGCGCTGTAGAGGGCTGATGCCAGTAAAATAAATACAACGATCTTAAAAAGAACTGTCTGATAAAATGCCGGACGTATCTCAAATGGATACGAGATGGTATTTGAATAAGCACCGGTTTGTCTGTTAAAGGCCCGGGCGTTAAAAAGATATTTGCCGGGAGGAAGATGCGAGTAAATAACATTTTGTGCTGGAGAAAGCTCTGAATAGTTTTGGTCTATTCCCGACAGGCGAAACTGGTAAAAAATCTGTTTGCCAAATTCATAACTGGCGCAGTTAAAATCAAAAGCCATTTGATTTTGCTGATGGGATCGTAAACCATTTGCCGGGAGCGGGGTTTTGAAAACCAGTGGCGGCATATAGCTGGTTCGTTTTATAGAGTCCGGCTTCAATCTCATTAGTCCGGTAGCCGTACCAAACCAGAGGGTATTAGAATCGGAACAGAGCGCGGCGCCTTCATTGAATTCACTGGAAGATATATCACCCTGACTGGATTCATTTGTCAGAAGAACCCGGCCAGTTAATGTATCGAAGTAAAGTTTATTTAATCCGTGACCGGTTCCAAGCCAGATCTGACCTTTTTGGTCTTCAACAACACTGTAAACAAAATTGGAATTCAATCCGTTTTGAATGGAATACTGACTTGTTTTTTTTTGGACCGTATCATATATCAGCAAACCCCTGTTGGAAGTGCCAATAACATAGTATTTTCCTTTAAAAAGAATATTCATGATATGAGAAGAAAATATGAGACTGTCCTCGATAAATTTGTCCGTTCCCCATCCGTGAAAAAACCCGAGGCCTCTATAGTATGATCGCATGACCTGATTGCCCGGTCTTAAAAATAACCTGGAAGTAAATTGGTTACTGACCTTTTCAAGCTTTCCGTTTTGATAATAATACAGTCCATCGCAGGCGCATATCCAGATTTTACCGGAATCATCTGCATTCAGGGAATTGATGCATGATCTGAATCCTTTTAAAATGATTGCTTCAAAATGGTTCCCGGCAAATCTCCATATCATGTTAGCTCTTGTGGACAACAATAAATCGTCCCCTTTTCCGCGGACCAGTGAAATAATTCGCTGGTCCGATTTATCGGCAGAGGGTAGTTTATACTGATCAAAATGATTATTTTGGAATGAAAATAAACCGGACCCGTCGGTACCTAAATATATTTTATTATCCTTTCCGGTTATCAGCTGCATCACAATGGCATTAGCGCTACCAAACTGATCATAGGCGATATAAGGTTGTTGATGAAATTGAAAAATGCCTGCGCCACTGGTTCCCAGCCAAATATTGTTCTCGTGATCCTGCATGACGCAGGTCGTCGGGATATTGGTATACCCGTTACCGGTTTGATAATATTGCCAATGGCCGGCAGTATTATGATAAACCCCTGAAGCGTCGATAAGCCAGGCTTCCTGATTTCTGTCGAAGAAAAGGGATATATAACTATTGGCAGTTAAAGGAAGTATCCGGTTTGCCGGCTGTACTGTTCCGTCTTTAACGGTAAATAATTTATTCAGTGAGAGCAGTAACAGATCGCCGGTCAGCGGGTCAAAACTGAGCTGACGAAAATATTCCGGATCGTAGACATTATTTTTCAGGTCTGCCTTTTTTATCCAGCTGCCATTTTCCCGGCAATAGATCCCTTTGTGCCGGACAGCCGCCCACAATCTTTTTCTCTGATCAATCGCTACCGACATAATAATGGATGAAGAATCATTATCTACTACCATCAGATGTACTGTTTGATCCCCGATGATAAAGAGGTGCGACAGGGTTAAAACGATAATTTCCCCGGCCGTATCTTCCAGTATGGCTCTAATAAAGTTATCGGGTACACCTCCCGGAAACCGGTAATTTTTAAAAATGGAATTCCGTAAACAGGAAAGCCCGTTGTTTGTTCCTGTCCAGATTTCATTTTTGCTGTCGGCATAAATGCAATTGGTATTGTTGTCGCTTAGGCCTTCCGTTTCTGAATAATTTGTAAAAGACTTACCATCAAATTTAGAAATACCACCGAGTGTTGCAATCCACAGATTATCGTTTTTGTCCTGGGCAATGCCGGTCACCTGCGACTGACCGAGACCCTGTTCTATATTATACTGCCTGAAATATAGTTTCTGGGACCTTACCCGGGATGCATTCATCAGAAAAAAAAGAAAAATCATCAAACGTATGGATGCAGGCATGAACGGATTTATGAAAGGATTAAGGTGATCGTTCGATCATCCGACGATGATAAATCTAGTTTTAATCTTTTATAAAAAGGAACCGCATAACATTTCCCTCGAAATTCCCCCGATCCGGGGGGATTGTACTCTTCTTAAATGTGCTAAATTTATTGAAACCTAATCGTGATGCAAGAGAAAAATATACGCATAGTCTTAATTGAGGATGATCCGACAATTTGTGAAGGATATACCTATTTAGTCAACGAGCATACAGGTTATCAGATTGTCAATACTTATTCTTCAGCTGAAACGGCTTTAAAAAAATTGAAGTCTGATGATCCCGATTTGATTTTACTGGATATCGGCCTTCCGGGGATGAGTGGAATTGAGGCCATCGACCGTTTGAAACAAATTGTACCCGATGTGCCCATCGTTATTTTAACCGTGTATGAATCCGAATCCATGATCTTTGAGGCGCTCTCCCATGGCGCTGCAGGATACCTTACAAAAAACTGTACGCCGGATAAAATACTGGAAGCGATCAGCGAGGTTACCTCCGGAGGCGGTTCAATGACTTCTAATGTAGCAAGGGTTGTATTCAATTCTTTTAGAAGAAGTGATTCATCGCCCTTGTCTGCCAGAGAAACGAGCATTATGGAAAATATTGCCAACGGAATGAACAGGGGACAGATTGCAGACAATCTTTTTATTACCGGCGAAACCGTGAAATCCCACGTCAAAAATATATACAGAAAACTGAAAGTTCATTCTAAGTCAGATGCAATTCAAACCGCGAAGAAACAAAGATTGATATAAGTGCTTCTGAAAAAGTTAATCATTCTATTTTTTGGTCAGCGACCTTTGAATGGTTGCACCCGTTTCCAGGATGAATTCCCGTACGACTTTTCCATCCGGATCAAGATCCGGGTCTAGGATTGTAATCTCCATGCCTGTGCATAATGGATGAGATAATAAACTTTCGATCATCATGTTGAGTTCCGGGTATGAGAGTCCGCCTGGATCCGGACTATCCACAGCAGGCATGATGAGAGGATCCAGCACGTCTACATCCAGGTGAATCCAAAATCCATCTGCGGGTACGGAATCCAGGCTGTCAAAAAAGGAACGAATACATTCAGATGTGCCGGATTGTCTAAGGGACTTCAGATCATAGTAGTGAATGGCTGTATTTTCGATAGCTGCCACATAATGGATATCGTATTCCCTGTTACCCACGCACCACACATTCTGTTCTTTGACGTAAGGACCCTGTTGATATATATTGCTGAGTTTTTCGTGACCATGTCCCGTAACGATTGCCAGATCCATCCCGGCGACTCCATGCGTAGACGAAAGTGAAGGCCACATAAAGTCGGTATGACCGTCTATAAAAAAAAGTCTGTAATCACCCTGTTGCTTTAAAGCCAGTGCGTTTCCAATGATAATACTGCAATCGCCGCCAAGAACCAGGGCGAAGTTTTTTCTGGAAACAACATCCTGAATGATCGGGGCCTGTTGTTTTGCGTAGGCTGCGATCGCGTCAGTGTTCCGCATATCTGAAACCGGATCCAGGTACATACTAAAAGGCGGCGGATCCAACCTGATTTCTTCCTGGTGATCGATCACATGAAAGAACCCGAATTTTCTTAACCATTCAGGTAGTTTTTTTACTCCTGGTTCCTTGCCCGGAGAGGGCTCAATCAATCCAAGATTGGAATTAAAAGAGATGATCGAAACAGGCCTTTTGCTAACATTCATGTCAAATCGCAATATAGTACTTAGTCACTTAACGATCCTGAACGTCAGGTTGATCCGTGGTTTTATGTCTTTGGATGTTTTTGGAATCTGGTGCTCCCAGAAATGTTGCATGGGTCCTCCCATCAATAAAAAACTGCCGTGATGAAGAAGAATCTCCAATTGATCCACATCCTTTCTGAATTTGTGTCTGATCCGAAAGGGACGGGTCTCGCCAAAACTAACAGATCCAATGACGGGATTAACGCCGTATTCCTTTTCATGGTCGCGATGCCAGGAAACACTGTCCTGACCCGTACGATATAAATTCAGCAACACGCTGGTAAAATGAATACCTGTTTCTTTTTCTATTTTTTCTTTAATGGTTTCGAGCGTAGGGGTGATCGGATTTATTATCTCACCGCCGCGACGTTTTCCGTGCCAGGCCGTCAGACGCGGGGTCGGATGCGTTTTACCGTGAATGGTAATTGGCTCCTGTTTCCAGGGTGTCTCGTCCATTAATGTCCGGTAATAATTGTCGGAATCTTCCCGGTTAAAGAAATGTTCATAGAGCGTCAGTTCGGCATCCGGGATATTAAAATGTGTGATTTTCAGGTCTCCGGAACTAAACAGATCGGTATCGTCAAACAGGGTCAGCATATACTGACTAAAACAAAAATGATGCTGGTTTGGTTCTGATCGAAGGTCAGACTTTCTCGGTACCTTAACAATAAAATAAAATACCTGCACATGAAAAAATGGTTGTGTTTACCGGTAGTCCTGATCGCGCTTTTTGCTTTCCGGAATAATAAGTTCTTTTCACCGGAATGGGTGTCCCTGTTCGACGGCCATTCGCTGAACGGATGGAAAGTAGGAGAGAACGCCGGTACCTTTTCTGTAAAGGATGGCCAGATCGTGGTGCATGGCCCCACGGCCCATTTATTTTATGAGGGCGATTACAAAAATCATGATTTTAAAAATTTCGAACTGAAAGTAGATGTCATGACCTTTCCCGGTGCGAATTCGGGTATTTATTTTCATACACAATACCAGGAAAGCAGCTGGCCGGAGAAAGGATTCGAAGTGCAGGTGAATAATTCACATACTGACTGGAAACGTACCGGCAGCCTGTACGACGTGGTTAATATAAAAGAACTGTATGTGAAGGATATGGAATGGTTCACCGAATGGATCAAAGTGGATGGTAAACATGTTGTCATAAAAATAAACGACAAAACGGTAGTAGACTATACAGAACCGGATGATTATAAACCCGCGCCGGGTCAGAAGGGTCATTTTCTCTCCAGCGGCACATTCGCTTTGCAGGGGCATGATCCGAAGAGCGAAGTGCATTTCAAAAATATTATGGTGAAAGTGCCGGACTGAATAAATACCGGCTTGCAACCCTTGTCCGGGAAATCTAAGGTTGACGCGCGAGTTTATCAGGATTATAATATAACAACACAGGAATAAGCAGTAAGGTGCAAAGCACCTGTATTCTATAATATTGAAGCAAATCAAACAGAAAATGTCCTATAATATCAGTGCCTATGAATGGGGTATATATAAATGATATGATAAGTATAATACAAAAAATCCCCTTATTCAGTTTTTGCCAGTTTGTAATAATAAAATAGCACAAATAAGTGAAAGCAGGTAACAGATAGAAATAAGCGTATTTATTCTGATGCGGAAAAATGAGCGGAGTAAGTAAAAATAAATAGCTGCACTCCCAAAACACCCTGGTTTTATCATTGATTTTTACAAATGGTTTTGTTCTGAAAAAAGCGATACTGAGTATAATCAACCCGGCACGAAGAATATTTGTGATTAGTATAGCTGTTCGATAATCTACATTTATGAAGTTCCTTCTCAGATTCATTTCCCCTTTTGTTTCAGTAAGAAATACCGGGATAGTAGAATTCAGGCTGTTTAATAATCTGGAGGTTTCTATTGAATATTGATTGTTGCCCGGATTAATACTTTTCCACCAGGAACTGACTAATTCCTGGTTGTACTGCCATCCAATGAAAATGGTGGGAAGATAAATAAATGCAAAAAGAAATATTATTGCATAGACGGCAGCTTTCCACTGATTTCTGTATATCAGGTACGGTATAAATATGACCGGCATTATTTTAATATTTATAACAAGGCCCAACAAAATGCCACCTGCTATAAATCGTCTTTTATCAAACATTCTCAAAGAGCAAATGGTGGCCCATACCAGAAATACAGTCATCTGTACCTGGCTGATATTGTACAAAATAAAAGTCAGAATAAAGAATAAGGTTCCGCACAACCAGAGTAAATTCTCCTGATTTGAAAAACTCCTGGTATCAAAATATTCTTTTGACATTTTCCAGATATCATACAGGCAGAAAAACATAAACATTATCCAAAGTGTTTCAAAAACGGAGAAAGGAAGAAAAGTAAATGGTAAAAGAATAACCGCGAAAAGCGGACTGTAGAAATATTGAAAATATATATGATAGTACGGCGGCGCGTAAATGTCCTGATGACCTTTCAGTCTGACAGCTGCATCCATAAATACATCAAAATCATTTTCCCGAATGGATGAGAAAATGCTCCATGCAATCAGAATGCATATAATGGCTGCGACAAATAACCGATTATTGAATGATTTGGCCGCTATCTTATTTAAATGGAGGATAAGATTGATTATTTTTTTGCAGGCATGGCAAAAATATTATAGGTATGACCCATCGGCATGTCCTCTTTTTTTACTATCGGAACCCTTGTAACTTCTTCGATCGCCGCACTCTTTTCAAAATTTTCCACGTTATAAATAACGTATCCTGTCTGGCTTAAAACAGTGAACATTTCGTTGCATTCTTCACGTGTCAGACTTTTCGTCTTGCTAAAATAAACTTCGGCGCTAACGATGGGTTTATATTTTTCCAAAATGGGAATCAGATCCTTTATGATCATAAGATCAAATCCTTCCGCGTCTATTTTGACAAACGATAATTTTGGAAGCAGCTCCGGATAATTTTCTGAAATATATTTGCTTACACGGATGGATTTCACCGATTCGTTTAGCCTGTGTTTTCCGATGGACTGATCATCCTTCTTTGAAATTAATCCTCCATTACTCAAAGACGCTTCAGAAGATGCATACAGGAATTCGGATTCAACGTCTGCAGCGCCAAACTGCAATGGAACGATGTTATATTTATCTCTATTGAGCTGTGCGTTTATTTTCAGTCCTTCAAAAACCTGTGGATTGGGTTCCAGCGCCAGTACAAGCCCCTGTTTTCCGGCTGCAAGGGCCATGGGCACGGTTATGCTTCCGATATGTGCGCCAATATCGATAGCAAAACTTCCATTTGGTATTAATTCTTTGAAGAAATCTATTTCCTTTGCGGTCAGAACGTAGGGTTTTATTAACGGGTTTAACCAGTTCGCAAATTCAATGACCCCGTGCTTTTGCAGATCAAACCTGTCGGTTCTGTAGCCATATTTTTTAAAATATCTGCGTGCGATCTTCCTTGAAAAGGAGGCTTTTAAATAATCAATAACACCCATTCTCCTGAATTTACCGCAAAGTTATTAAAGTCCGATTACAGTTTGTTTTGTTTTTCCTTTCGTCGTCTTTAATGCCGGCATCAGGAGAGCATCGGAAACCAGGTCGACCCATCGTCTCTACGGTCTGAAATTTCCTGAAGTTTATTATATTTAGAAAAAAATCAGCATAAAACAAAATTACGCGGGATGAATAACCTCCAGGGATCTGCCTTTCTGAAAATTCACGATGGTAAGCTGAGCGAGTTTAAAGAGCTTGCCGGTCAATGCATTGATTCCATAAAAGCAAATGAACCAAATACTATGAAATTCGACTGGTTCTTCAATGCGGATGAAACAGAATGTGTGATCAAAGAAGAATACAGGGATTCTGATGCTATGTTAGTACACCTGGGTAATCTGGGGGCCTTACTCGGAAAATTGCTTCAAATTTCAGATATGACGCTGGAATTATATGGCAATCCATCTGAAAAACTAAGAGCAACGCTGGCAGGTTCAAATCCTAAAATATATTCTTTTTACAAGGGATTGTAATCAGGAACGCGAGCCCTGTTGCCAATTGTTGTACGCTCTTGTACCATCATCTGATTATCTTCTTCACATTCCAGGTATTAACATTGTCTCATGGACTTCAATCGTCGCTTCGGGATGCCATCCTGATATATGGGGATGACCCGGGAGCAGATCCGCCACTTCTTCCCAATCGTCAGCCTCGACATTTTTCGGAATTGTTATCTTTAGGTATGAACGATACTCCGAAGATTTCATTTCGTACTAAAATTCGCAGGCGTCTAAAAAAAATTTTTGATCATACACGTAATGAAAAACTTAAACAGAATTTTCTGCGT
>Ga0206929_1168_pt1 | contig 15144 bp, 11 predicted proteins | sample Alteio_BWOrgHeat_19_FD_152929 | JGI IMG/M metagenome (GOLD analysis project Ga0206929, IMG submission 152929) | Enriched cells from forest soil in Barre Woods Harvard Forest LTER site, Petersham, Massachusetts, United States -... | ecosystem: Environmental > Terrestrial > Soil > Temperate forest >...
TGCGGAATTAGTATGGGTTCGGAAGAATATTATAAAAATGGTTACCTAACAGTATACGATTTTCTGACATTTGAAGGTTTTCCGATATACCGGGCAGAATACGATACCGCAAAGGGTCTTCTTGAGACGGGTACTTTATTGTATTACGTAAGTCGCTATAGTAATGATGACGATATGTTAAGGATTAAAGTATTTCTTTTTCTCATGTCTCCTCCTGGAAAGTCACTAACATATAAATTATTTGACACAGACATCAAGTCTAGGGATACCGTTTTACTGGATTCATTCAAAAGGGAAGCCGGTAATGAATTTGTTGTTTTCTATTTAGACCGTCCAAAAGATAATCATAAATATTTTTTTGAATTGGAAGCTTTTTATCCAAGCTCTAATAGAACAATATCAAATATATTAAAACCGGAAGAATCCGATTTGGTTCTTCCTCATAGTAGATAATAATAGCCTAAAAACACAAAAACAACATGTATGCTTAAAATAATTTTTTTGAGTGCGTTTTCGCTGATGTTTGTATCTGCAATTGCCCAGGTGCAAACCCAAATTATCGGCGACAGCGTGCTCATCCACAGCAACTCGGGAACGGGTGAACTGATCCTGCAGAACAGTACGGATACCGTGCCGGGTTTCCTGTTTAACAAGGGTATGGGCCGTACCAAATTCCAGCATGGATTGATCAAACTCACGGATTCAACCTATCTGATTGGAGCCGATACATTGCATTTGAATACGGCAGGCGGCGCTGAAAATAGTGGAAACGTATTTTATGTTTGTAAAAAATATACAGGCACCGGTCATGCGGTGGTGAGTGGTTTTACACTCGCATCTATAACCTCACCCAACGCGAGTTATACAAGTCAGCTGGCCAAAGCGGTTCCGGGGAGTATGGCTTTATCTTATCCGGATCCCTACGCTGCCCGCAATGCGGCCATGGATGCCATAGCGGCCGGGAAAATAAAATCTGCCGAGATTGTGGTGCTGGAAGGAAATAAATACACGATTGGCTCGGATGATTCCACAAAAAATGGTGACGTGACCGGAGCATTTCCGAACAACGGTACGGCTGCTGATATCTGTTTTTCACAGACTGCACTGGTTGACTCCACAGTTTCTTCTATCATGAAAAATAATATCAACACTTATTTTTCAATGGGCAGTAGTATCACTTTTATCAATTCAAGTTATCTCATCTACTTTTATTACAACAGGGACACCGCACAATTCACTTCAGGTGTTTATGGACAGGGTTCTTTTTATCAGGTATATGGGGAAGTAAACGGCTTTGTAGCCAGTTTTGCAATGATCTACAACTACAAATCAATAACCGACTTTCACGCCAGAAATTTGGTTTTACAGGAGTACAATGGATTCATCATGTCGGGTTATCAAAGGGCAAATATTGCGATTGAGAATCTGAGTAGTTCAGAGACAAACGTATTTACGTCAGGCGAACCCGGATATTCAACGGATTCAAGCGGCACTTCCGGCAATGCCCCGAGAATGCTTAATATTTCAGTCAAAAATTGCCGCTTTGGGAAAGGACAATCAGGCTATCCGGATAGCTTTGATTTATGGTATTTCCTTGTTCTCTCCAATTCGACGAGAATTGAGGGAACGGAGATTAAAATCGATATTGGCAATTTATACATGAATTGCTCAAATATTTCAGATCTTTTATGGATTCGCGGGTCCCTTATGTATAAGGTCAACATGACCGTAAATATTGATAACATGGTGCAGACAGACTCTCATGTTTCAGATGGCGAGGGAGCATTGCTTTACGATTACGGAGCAGGTATGGCTATCAACAATTCCATCACCTTCAATATCAAGTCAGCTATATTGGATGCTCCGTTGTTGGGTTTTAGTAATTTCCAGGTTAATGCAGCAAATAAAAACAACCGGTTCAATCTGAATTGTGGTGATGTATTTAAAAATAATTCTGCATTTCAGGGCAGTCTTCTTGAAATGGCGGCTGTTTTAGGCAATAGCGGCGGTGAGCCCCTGTATTTAAAAATTAAGGGAAATTTTAAATCAGCAGACAACTATCCGGTCATTTCCGGTTCGGATGTATGGTATAGCACGCCACTTCCGAACCGCTATGAATTTTCGGGTGTCTATGAAACAAAAACACCTGGTATTCCGGTTGTTCATTTCTACGCAAACGTGGGCAAATGTTTCGCCCTGACCGATGCGGTCCTGATAAATGATGGTGTTACCAATTCTATTTTTGCAGATGCCTCCTGTAATGGCCTCGATTGCAATTGCTGTACAACAAGCGGGCCCATCAATGTGCCTGTTTATATAAAAAACGTTCATGCGAATTCACCGGTTGGAAGCAATATTACGCAGGTAGGGGGTGTCGTTACGGTTGAACCGGATATTCAGTCTTTTTTTAAGTAGATTGAAATAAAATACTTGAAGAAAATACAGGTCTTTATTTTTTTTCTTGTGATGCCGGTGCTTATCGTTCGTGCGCAAAGGACTGATTATATTAAAGATCCTGCCATTGGTATTTATTACAGCATTTTTAATTTTAAATCAGCAGATTATATACGCAAATATTCGCTTTCGGAAGCATTTAAAAACGGACAGGTATTCAACTCGGCGAATATGGTTTCCGGACTGGCATTGAGTTATATAAATGGATTGAAGCCACATTTTGACCTGGCGGTTTCTATGGCGGGTACGTATACAAACTATACCCTGTATAATGGCGAGCAGCTGGGTACGGGGAAATTATTGTTAGAGGGGGACATATCCGTTATCGGAAAAATATTAACCGATAAACATTTGGTCAGTCCCTATTTGATTGCGGGCATCGGAATTTCGGAATATAACAGTTACTATGGGATGTTAATACCCCTGGGTTTCGGTGGGCAGGTTAATTTTTCAAATATTGCTTACCTGCTGGTCAATGCGGAATACCGGATGGGAATTACCAGTAAAACGGATAATCATTTTTATTACAGTGTGGGTATTGCGGGGAATATTAAAAGACGGAAGAAAAAACCGAAGGCCATTCCGGCGGCGTTGCCTGTAAAAGAATTGAACAATGACCGCGATGGGGATGGCGTTCTGGATAGCCTTGATCTTTGTCCGGACGTGCCCGGCCTGAAACAATTTCAAGGCTGCCCGGATTCGGATGGCGATGGAATTCCAGACGGACAGGATAAATGTCCACAGGTAGCTGGCACAATAAAGTATCAGGGTTGTCCCGTACCTGACATTGATAATGATGGTGTGCCCGATGAGGAGGATAGTTGTAAATCCGTTAAGGGATTGGCACGATATCATGGTTGTCCGATTCCGGATAGCGACGGTGATGGGATAAATGATGAAGAAGACGCTTGTCCGTTGGTGGCTGGAACACAGGCGAACCGTGGGTGTCCGGAAATCAGTGATACGCTCAAAAAGAGACTGGAATATGATGCTAAGAATATTTATTTTCCAACGAACCGGTACGACCTGAAACCCCAATCCTTCAAAGCGTTGGATGATGTAATCAGGATCCTGAATCAACAACCCGCAGTTTACCTGGTCATCGAAGGGCATACGGACAACGTGGGAACGGCACAAAAAAATATAGTACTCAGTGAAAACAGAGCCAATGCTGTAAAAAATTACCTGATTGAAAAAGGCCGGATAAATAAAAACCGGCTTATGGCGGCAGGATATGGAATGACCAGACCGGTTGCGGATAACGGTTCTGCAAAAGGCCGGGCACTGAACAGACGGGTTGAATTAAAGCTCAAATATTCATTTAATTAATTTTTAAATATTAAGTAAAACCTCGAACATGGAAATTAAGAATGCCAGGATATGGATCAGCTCTCTTTTATGCATAGGTCTTTTCAGCAGCGATCTCCCTTTTTATTCGAAAGCAAGTGAAGCGAATCTGACCGAAATCCAGGCTGGAAAAATGGCGCAAACAAAAGGGAGTGCCAAAATAAAGAACATCGCACAACAAATGGTCAACGATTTTACAATGGCTCAAACCGATCTGGTAGCCGCTTCGGCCAAACGGGGCGCGAAAATTTCACTCGTACCTGACGCACAAAATCAGAAAATACTTGACCATCTTTCAAAACTGTCGGGTAATGCTTTTGACTCCGCTTATCTGAAAATGGAATCCATGAATCATCAATTCGTTATTGCTCTTTATAAGGATGAAGCCTCCGGAGGTTCGGATCCTGTGGCCAAAGCCTATGCTATGAAATATTTGCCAACGCTTCAAAAACACGGTAAAATGATTCAGGCTTCAAGGTAATCGGGTACCGGCACCGGCTCGAACCATCTATATGTTCCAATATTATTTTCCCGCGAACTGGATTTTTCAGGTCTCCCATGGCCTGGCATGACTATTTCATTTGGTCTCATCCAATAATTGCATAAACTTGTGGTGTCTTATATAACTGCTTATGCGAACCAGAATGCTTTGGATGGGGTTTTTATTGTCTGTAATGAACACGACCCTCTACAGTCAGCATGCGACTGACGGTGGTCTGGATTCGCTGGCCGTTCATTTCATAAGAAGCGTTCAGGCTGATACGAGGGAAAAAATATTCGTGCAGACCAGTAAGAGCTATTATATAGCCGGCGAAGACTTATGGTTCAAGGCCTACTGCCTGAACATTGTATCACACAAAGTATCTTCCTATAGCAGAATTGTCTATGCTGACCTGGTGAATGACCGGGACAGCGTTATAAGCCGGCTTTTGTTAAATAACAGAAGCCAGGGGCGAAGACTGGAAGGAGAAATTTCCCTGGGTACTGGTTTAGCGGAAGGGTATTACTGGCTTCGTATTTATACAACAAATATTCTTCAGGAAGACAGCAACCGGATCTGCGTTCACCCTGTGTTTATATTTAATCCCGGAAAGCAGGATTTCGTTCCAAAATTAAAAGAAGGCGGCAATCCGGCTGGTACAGGAAAGCCCGAAGTCAGTTTTTACCCGGAAGGCGGTTCTATTGTTTCTGGTAATGATGCAAACGTTGCGGTGAAAGTGAAGGACAAAGAAGGAAACCCGATGAGCGTATCGGGATTTATTGCAGCCAGTGGCGGTACTGCAATAAAAAAGTTTAAGACGGATTCGATGGGTCTCGGACAATTCAGTTTTTTTGCGGATATATCCGGGAAATACACGGTGCATATTTCTCCCGCAAACGGGCCGGAATTTATTTACCCGCTTCCTGCCATCGATCCGTTTGCCAGCCAGTTGTCTGTTGTCGATCAGACGGGTGATACCGTCAAATGCCTGGTTTCGCTGGGAGATTCAATATATAACAAAGGCAGGCTTTCCTATGTGCTGGCCATCAGCAGAGGCAATCTGTGTTTTGCGGCCGCAGGAACGGATAATTATAGAATTAATATTCCGAAAAGTAATTTCTCTTCCGGTAAGGCTTCTATTCTTTTGTTCGACGATCAACAAAGAGTTATCAGCGAGCGGAATATTTATATTGAAGCGCCGGACTTACATGTGTCGGTGTCGGCAGACAAAGAAAACTATGGCCCGAGGGAAAAAGTGAATCTCCGGTTTAGTACGGATGGATTGTCCGGGACTCCGCTCAGATCACTGCTTTCCCTTTCCGTGACGGATTATCATTCAGGGAAGGTAATCGATGATCATTTCAAGGATGATGATATCGTTGTGTCCGATCTCCCGCATGGAAAATATTCCCCGGAAGAAAGGGATCTTATGATGCTCGTTCAGAAAACTGAGTATATGGGATGGAAAAATAATGAGGGGGCTGCGCCTTCCACGGGCAATACGAAAATCCAGGACAGCAGTTTTGAAAATATTTATGGCAAAGTTGTAAATAAAAAAAACGAACCTCTCAAAAACCAGATGGTCACTATTTATTTGAAAGCGCCGGCTTTGACTGTTAAGTCAGATTCTTCAGATGAACAGGGAAGATTTCATTTCCTCCTTCCGGAAGATCTTCGGGACAGTGCGGAAATCAGGTTCGAATTGAACAATTCAAAAACGTCCACCACGGACAAAAGGATTGTCATAGATCCATTTCCTTTTCCCGTTTTTCCCACACCGGTTTGGTTGAAGAAGAGGTTTCCGGATTCCGTTGAAATGGCTTTGGTAGATTTTAATAAAAGTGAGTTGGACACCATGCAGGTTGGAACAGGAAAAGGATGGCTGAGGGCGATCACTGTCAGGCGATATAAGAAGCGGCCGGTGGATTATGATGAAACAAGAAGGGTCAGTTTGTTCTCAAAGATCATATCGGGAGATCAGATTACCCAGTCAGCAAACGGCACCGGGAATTCTCTTTTGTCTGTCGGGGGCGTCAGCATAAAGAATGGATATTTGGTAGTAATGGGAGGTACCCTGGCAGCAGAAGCGACCAGTGAACCACTTCTGGTGGTAGATGGTACCGAGATTGATCTGACGAATCCGGCCAGATTGGGCGATCCAATGCATTCACCACAACCCCAGGATGTCAGCGGCTCGAGCCCTATTCTTAATTTCTTAAACTCAATTCCTCCCGCAGAAATTGATTTTATCGAAGTTTTGGAAACTGCTGAAGCCTCGGTTTACGGAGTAAGAGGTGGTAACGGAGTCGTGATAGTAAATACAAGGAACAGCCTGCGTAAGTCCGAGACAAGAGGAGATGCTCTTTTTTATTTCAAGGGGCCTTACAGTGCTCCGGAATTTAGTGAGCCTGACTATAATAACAAGGAAATTAAATCGTCTGCTTTCCCGGATCTGAGATCAACCATTTACTGGAACGGGAATCTGCTGACCGATACTTCAGGAAAGGCTTCTGTCTTTTTTTATACGGCCGACAGTCCCGCTACTTATATGATTACTTACAAAGGAATTACTTCTAATGGAGATATCATCACCGGGAAGATGAAACTGGAGAGGCGATAAGATATGGTGAAGCAAAGATTACTCTGAGCGAAGACTATTTACCGGGTTGGCCGTTGCCACTTTAATACTCTGATAGCTTATAGTCAGCAGGGTTATTGCCAGCGCGCCGAAACCTGAAATCGCAAACACCCACCATGACAAGCCTGTACGATAGGTATAATTTTTCAGCCAGTTGTTCATCAGCCACCACGCCGAAGGCATGGCAATTAATAGTGAAATCACAACCAGGATTACAAAATCCTTTGACATCAAACGCCACAGGCCAAAAACGGAAGCGCCGAGTACTTTGCGTACGCCGATTTCCTTCACTCTTTGTTCAGCCAAAAAAGATGCCATTCCGAATAAGCCCAGGCAACTGATAAATATGGCGAGTACGGTAAAAAAGCGGGCAAGTTTACCGATCCGTTCTTCGCCTTCGAATTTTTTCGCATACTCTTCATCGGCAAATTTGTATGAGAATGGGATGGAGGATGAATAATTTTTGAAAACAGTTTCAATTTTTCGTAACGCCTCATGTGCACTTAGTTTTGGATTGATCTTTATGTTTAAAAAGCCGCCCATGTCTTTGTTCATATGAAATATGGTCTGTTTCACCGATTCATATGGGGAATTCGTCACCATGTTTTTTACTACCCCGATAACGGAATAATTATTATTCGACATTCTCACTGTTTCGCCAATGGGTTTTTTTAAGTCCATGTATTGAACAGCAGCCTCATTCAATATGATACTGTTTGAATCGGTGAGAAATTGTCTCGAAAAATCCCTGCCCGATACAAATTGCCAGCCGACGGTTTTACCATACTCAGGCGTAACGCTCATTACGCCAAAATCATCTGCCATACCCGGATCCTTGCCTTTCCATTGCAGGCCGCTCACGTTATTGCCGTTCCCTGTTACAGGATCTGAGGATTCAGCCACCTCTGCCACAGCGCCCGATGCCAGCAGATCGTTCCGAAAGGAATTAAATTGCCTGTGCAGGTCGTCATTCATCATCTTCATATTAACCAGGCCGTCTTTGCTGTATCCCACCGGGCGATTTTCGGCAAATTCAATTTGTTTAAAAACGACGATGGTCGCAATAATCAAAACGATGGAAACCGTAAATTGAACAACAACCAACACTTTGCGCGGAATAGCAGCGAGTGGTCCGGCTTTAAAAGTTCCCTTCAGTACTTTGACCGGATTAAATGAAGAGAGATAAAACGCTGGGTAACTCCCGGCGATCATACCGGTAAAAAAAGTAAAGCCCAGGGCCGCTAGCCAAAACAATGGTTTATCCCACAAAATACTAAGCTCCTTATTACTCACTTTATTAAACCAGGGTATTGTGGCCAGTACCAGCAGTATGGAAAGTATAAACGAAAGCGTGCAGATAAGTAAAGATTCGCAAAAAAACTGTTTTATTAGTTGATTCCTCAATGAACCAACTGCTTTTCGGATACCCACTTCTTTCGCACGTTTTTCACTGCGGGCGGTACTCAGATTCATAAAATTGATACAGGCCAGGATCAGCACGAATACGCCAATCGTACCAAACAACCATACATATTCCATCTTTCCCCATACCAGTACAGCATTTTTATACTGATACAAATGCCACTTGCTCATTGGATGAAGCAATAAGGCCGGCTTGGATTTTTGGTCGGCATCATTTGCTTTATTGAATATTGCATTTTTGATTTTTCCTGAAACTTTTGCCATATCGGCATTGTCACTTATTTGTACGAATAGCTGTGCGCAATCCCATCCCCAGGCATTAAAAACCCAATCCGGTAATACATGTACTGAAAAATAACTCCATGGTCCTATAAATGATATATTCGAAAGACTAAGCGATGTGTTTGCAGGCGGGTCTTCATAAACGCCTGTAACCTTAAAGTTTTTACCATTATCCATCGTGACCATTTTGTCGATGCACGAACTGTTTCCAAAAATGGACTTTGACAAAGATTCGGAAAGTAATATGGAGGAAGGATCGTTCAGGGAATTGTCTGTGCCTTCAATCATTTTGAGGGAGTATAATTTGGGAGCATCAGCTTCCATAAAATTTCCCGAAGAAGAAACATTTTTGCCGCCGGCCGCTAATATATGGCGGGACGGAAACGACGACATGACGATATATTTAAAATCGTTTCCATAACTTTTGCGCAGTTCTGCACCCAGTCCTGCGGGTAATCCATATTCGGCATTGATATTACCGTTCCGGTCCTGATTCAGCATCACCTGCGCAATGCGGCTGTAGTTATCATGATAGGTATTAAATGATAATTCATCCCATATCCATAAACTGATCAGCATAGCCACGGCCATGCCAACGGATAAGCCCCCAATGTTGATGAAAGATAGCGCCTTGTTTTTGACAAGGTTCCTCCAGGCGATCTTAAAATAATTTTTGATCATGATTTCTTAAATAAATCAGGAAGGAAGATTGGGTTAAAGATTGTACAAGACCTTACTCGTGGTGTGAATAGTTCCAGCTCCAGCCACTCCCTGCTTTACCAGGCATATATTTATCCTTGTACTTTTTATATATCTCGTCGCTTTGCTTTTTGCCATTTATTATAATCCCTTTGTCGTTAAGCGTGAAGTTCAAATTGTTCTCATCGGTGATCAAACCATCCTGTAGCAGGTCGGCAACAAGTTTTTTATCCCTTTCGGCCTCCAGCTGCTGACTCAATGCGGCCATTTGCTGACTATATGCATCCCATTTGTGCTGCTCCTCGCCCTGGCGCTGGTAATCTTTTGAAGAGTTGTTATTTCTGCTGCCGGATTCCCCATAGCTGCCATCATAATAGCTCCCGCTGCCAAACTGTTTGTATATTTTTTCGTGCACATCCGCCGGCATCCTCACTCCATTTACAATCAGTTCGCGTTCATTCAGGCTTATGCTCATATGATTGGTGTCTGTCAATAGATTTTCGCGGTAAAGTTCCCTGCCGACAGCATGGAATGTATCGAATGCCCTTTTATTGGTATCCAGTTTGGCCCGGAGTGCTGACTGCAAATTGTGCAGACGATCAGCGGCATGGACCAATGCATCTAATTCAGCGGTGCGTGTGGTTTCAATTGTATCACGTTGAAGTTGATGCAGCGATTCGATTGCATCGTTTAGGGTAGTGGTCTGCTTCTTATGTGTAGTATCGCTTACAACAAATTTCACTTTTACTTTATTCTCTGCTTTAATATCATGATGAATGGCAGTAACAACTGACTTTAGCGCTTTTTGAATATGCTCCCTTGCAGTAAATGCAGATACACCCAAACCCAATACCACGAGGCAGACAGCCAGCACCGTTTTTTCAAAAAGATTGAGTGAATAGTTACGGTTATTCACCATGCGTTTCACCCGGTTAAGCAGCGAATTTTTGCTGCCGGGAAAACCCATGGCATAGGCCGGAACCGAGGCCTGGTACTCTTCGCAGGAAACCAGCGCGCGGATATAATTTATCTTGTTATGATTCTGGGCCAAGGCAAGATCGTCGCAGCAATTCTCACGCTCGGTTTTTATCAGATTCGAAACCCAAATCACAGCCGGGTTAAAGAAAAATGCGATTTCCATCAGACTTTGCAGCATATTCACGAGATAGTCGCGGCGTTTGATGTGGGCAAGCTCATGAATCAGGATGGCTTCTACTTCTTCGGCTGAAAGCGCGGTGAGCAAACCCAGCGGCACCAGTATCACTGGTTTGAGGTGACCGATCACCATTGGCACTTTCGCCAGACCTGATTCCAGCAAAGTAACGGCATTCCTTATGCGCAATCCATCAGCGAGCAACTGCAGACGCTGCTGCCAATTGTCTTTCGCTGCCCATACGCTCACCCGCCGCAACCGGTAAGTTCCATATAAGCCAAAAGCCAGTTGCAGGCTGCGCGCAAAAACGATCAGGAACCAAATGAACACGATACTATTATGATGTTCCGAAAGAAAATTATTCACAGTAATTGTTAAACGAGGCTGCGACAATTCCCGGGCGTCCAAAAACGCATGAGCAGGCTGTACATTATTTATTTTTGTGACCGGCGGCATATCTATCGCATTCACCGGACTCCGATCGTATTGCCAAACAAAAGTTGCCGAAACACCTGCAGCAAACAGCAACATGGCTGAGATCAGCAAATTATACCGCAACGCTGAACTTGTTTTGCGGGTGCAAATGATAATTACACCGGCTATGGCAGTCAGTAAAATTCCCTGCCATAATGAGTGTATCAGCGTGTTGCATAATGCCCCGGCCAGCCGGTCGAAAGCGTTATTGTTTATGAGTTGGAGTAACATGTTTTATTTTTTATCCAGTTTGTCCAGAATTTCTTTAATGCTGGCTATATCTTTTTTCGAGGCCTTTTTGTTACCAAGCAGCTGCATCACCAGTTTTTCGGCCGAGCCCTGGTATACTGAATCCACAAACTTATCCAGCAGCTGGCTCTTGGTTTTTTGTTCCTCTTCGGCGACATGGTAAATATGCTTCATCTGTCGCTCGTCGCGCACCACAATGCCCTTGTCCGCCATAATCTGCATCAGCTTCAGCGTTGAGGTATAATTCACGTCGCGTTGCTCATTCAGCTTGTCATTCACAAAGCGTACGGTCGAAGGGCCATGTTCCCAGAGCACGGTCAATATCTCCAGCTCGGCTTTGGTAGGCTCCTGTTTGCGGTTTTGATTTTCCTGTTCCGTCTTCATATGTCGAAGATAGGAAAAGTTTCGTACGAAACAACAGGTATAGCAACTTTTTCTGAAAATAATTTTATAATACTGACAATCAGTGCGATAATTTTTGGAGACAGTGGGGGCTGGCCGGGAAGCCTGCATTCTTTGCGATGTGTATCAAGTTCTATTTTTGAATGATAAAGTTCGCGATATAAGCAAGGCAGACAAGTCCGGACGCATAAATCAACATGATATATAAAGTCCCCCAAATATGATCAAACTTAAGTTTATCCGTATTTAGGGTGACTTTAAAAAAAATAATCGAAGTATATACAAATGAATACCAGTATTTCCTGTGTTTGCTGAGGCTATCATATTCGGCCGGAATCCTATCCATGCTAAACACATATTTATTCAGTTTTTCAAGGAAAAAATAATTGATCGTCGTAAAAACGAAAGCAAAAAAGAATGTCCATAAAAACACCCATTCTTTATCATACCCAAAATTCCACCATAACCTGTAAGCCCAATACACGGGAACAGTCCACCATTTTCGGTAATATTTGAAATGTTGATATTCAATATCGAGTCTGCGATAGCTTTCTTTTTGCCCGTGCAGATTGAAATTGTTTAACAGGCCCTCATATATCGATTCCTTTTCATCATCAGAGATCCGGTGTTTAACAGAATCGTCCGGAACCTTTATGGTCTCGGGAATCAGTAAGCGGAAATGAATATAATCCAGGTGGAACTGGGAAATATCTGTTTTATATAAAATAATATAATGTAGTTTATCACGCTGGTCCCCCGTATCCGGAAATATAGCGGCTGTTAAGTCTATCTGACTGATCAATTTTTGACTATTAAAAGAAAAGTCCATGGTGTCCGGCAGAGAAGCGCCGGAAAATATGATCTGGGTGGCGGGAGTCAGTTGGAGACTGGTGAAGCTTGACTTTTTCGGAAACTGGACCTGTGAAAAATCAATTGTGTTGTTAAAAATGCTCCCGGAGAAGTCCGTTAATTCCTTAAACTTCGAGCCCGTAAAATCAGCGCCTTTCGTGAATGTGGCCGAAGTAAAATCGCAATAATCTTTAAACGAAGCATTCAGTGCTTCTGTTCCGTCATTGAAAACAGCGCTCGAAAAACTGGTCATTTTCTCAAATTCCACGGAGTCCAGAAAAACCATCTGGGTAAAAGTTGCGGAATTAAAATGCGCCGGCTGAATAACTTTGACGGGCATAAAATATTTGGGGTCGGGATGCACTTTTCGCAATACGATTGAAATAGACCTGTTATCATAATTCAAAGTGTCATTCCTGTCTTTGTCCAACAATAAGGAATCCTGAGCCCGTGTGTAATTCAGGCAAAGAAGACCTAAGACAAAGAAAGCGAATAACCGTTTCAAAATAAATTCTTGTAATCAGGAATAGACAGTGTTTCCTTAGATGGGGATTAGATAAAGTTATTATTTAATTTGCTTCTTTATACCATTTAAAAACGAAGAGATCATGAATCCAAAAGGAGTTATTGTCCGTGAAAGCCGGTATTCCGTCAGGGACACCATTGACCGGATGGTGAAGTTTCTGGAACAACATGGCGTTACAGTTTATGCCCGGATCAACCAGCAGTCTGAAGTTCAAAAGGCGGGAATTGAAATATCAGCGTTGGAATTTATACTTTTTGGAAATCCGAAAGTCGGCGGACTCATTATGGAGGAAAATCCTGTAGCTGCCCTCGATCTTCCCCTTAAATTAATTGCATGGGAGGACAAAGAAAAAAAAGTATGGTATGCATTTAATGAAGCGAACTTTCTGGGAGAAAGATATTCTTTGCCTCAGAAACTTTCAGATTCACTGGATATTGAAAAGGTTGTGGCAAAGGCATTGAGTACCTGATTAGAGTGAGTAAAATCAGGTACACTTTCGCATGCAATCAATAACTTTATTATATAAAAATTAATAACATGACTTATATAATCATTAAAGACAGCAGCGAATATCAATTAATGTTAGATGTAGATAAGGCGCTTAAGGAAGGCTACAAATTAGCGGGAGGGCTTGCAGTTGCATACATTGTGGAATCCAAAGCATTATTCTTTGCACAGGCATTATATAAGTAATTTTAGGGTATTTATTTTGCTTATCAGGTACCAAATTTTACATTTTTTCGTTCGAAAAACTGGTCCGGGGCAGGGCAAACGTCTCAAACAGTTTATTTGAATAACTTCAGAATACTGACTCGATTTTTGATTTTAAGCAGCTTTCTACTGGCAATTACGGCTGTCAAAGGACAGGATGTTTATTATGCAGATGTCCAGGATATGAAAGTTTGGTATAATCCGGCTTTAAAAACAAATAAAACATCCATTTTGCGAGCTAACGTGAGAAGCGTTAATTATCAAAGTATTGGATCTTATTCGAGTAAAGGAGCAACTATTGAATTACCGCTCAGCAGTCACGATAAAAAGGAAGATAATATTGGTTATGCAGATCTCGCGATCGGATTAAATGCCGACAATTCATCCGACGGTACTTTGAAGGTCTCAACTGTTATGATGGCATTTTCCTACGCACTTCCCTTGGATTACAACAATACGTATCTGGCGGCAGGGTTTCAGGGCGCTTATACATTCAGTCAGGTGGCGCTCAACGGGTACGATCTTTTTCCCAATCATTTTGATCAATATGGAGCTTTTGGATCTGCTCTTATAGCCGACCCATATCAATCCGGTTACGAGTATGATTATTTTACTGCGGGCGTGGGGGTCGCTGTTTTTCATACTGGAACGGAAAAACAATGGTATATCGGCGGTTCTATACGTCATTTGAATCAGCCCTACACAGAATGGAGTCATAATGCTAAGCTAGCCATGAATGATGGAATCCAGACAGGCTATACTGCCAGCATCACCAATGAAGATGCATTGGGTGGTTATGCATACTTAAACTGGCAGGCAGCTATCCATGAACAAGTTATAGGGGCGCTCTATACTCGAAATCTGGACGACAGTTCCCGATATGATTTTTCCCTGGGTCTGGGTTATCGTGTAGGAGATGCATTGATCCCAAATGTCGGACTTAAGTTTGGGGGTAGCCGGATTGCATTTTATTATGAATTTGTTTTTCCAGGAAATTCGGCAAACTCTTATAATCGCACAGCATTTGAATTTTCTTATTCATTGATCCTCTGAAAATAGTCAACCCGCTCTATCCAACTATATGTTTCCATTTTCACATTTTTAACGACTAATAGCAGAGCCGCACTATTTAGTACACTTCAAAGCCTCTGTGAGTATGAATATTGAAACACTTCCACTCAGACTGCGGATGCAGACTGGTGAATATCTTTTTGCGGGTTCTGACGATATTCTTCTGATAGAAACGCAGGGCCGTTATATTAAAATTTATTTTGACTGTTGCAGTGAGGTAAAGTACGCGCTGCGGGAATGTTCCCTGGAGAAAATATTCCTCCATTTACCCGCCGGAAAGTTTGTCCGCCTATGCCGGTTTTACATTATCAATATGATGCGGCTGAAAATCGCAGACAGTCCGCGCGGCAGAGTGGTGTTTGGAACCGGCCTGGTCGTTGACCTGA
>Ga0206929_1169_pt1 | contig 15016 bp, 16 predicted proteins | sample Alteio_BWOrgHeat_19_FD_152929 | JGI IMG/M metagenome (GOLD analysis project Ga0206929, IMG submission 152929) | Enriched cells from forest soil in Barre Woods Harvard Forest LTER site, Petersham, Massachusetts, United States -... | ecosystem: Environmental > Terrestrial > Soil > Temperate forest >...
GAGCGAAGACTTCCCATTACCTTTCTCAAACCGACTTCTTTGGCGCGATTGAGCGCCTGGGCAGTTGCCAGATTAATGAAGTTTACACAGGCCGTGACCAGCAGTAATAGCCCGATTAAACTTAATGCCCATAAATATTTCTTATTGGCGGACCCATCAAAATCTGCGTTGAAATGAATATCAGAAAGAGGCTGGAGTTTCAGCCTGGCCGTTTTGGCATCGTCTCCCCCGAAATATTTCTTTACGAAAGCCGGAAAAACATTTTCTATACGGGAAGGTGCGACGCCGGGTTTTAGTCTGACAAAAAAATTCATACTGCTGGCAATACTTCCCCAGCTACTGTCGCTGGCATACCATGGATCCTTGTCTTTCAGATTGGCGTAGGATAAATAGACCTCCTGCCGGCGATCGGTATTGCCGGGTATATTTTTAAGAATGCCAACAACCCTGAAATCCGTTTTATTATCATAACGGATGATCCTTCCGATGGGATTCTCTGCCCCGAAATATTTAGTTGCCAGGTTGCCTGTAATGAGTGCGCTATTGGGTTCTTTCAAATCTGTATAGGAATTGCCTTTGTCAAGCGGAAAATTGAAAATATCGAAGTACTCCGGTTCTGCATACGCCACGCCATCTTCTTCCATGAATTTTTTAGACTCATTGCCGCCCGGCACACTGATCAGGGCATTCCTGTATATTTTAACACTGGCTGATTTTTCGAGAAACGAAAAATCGTTCCGGAATGCGCGCCCCAACGGTTGCGGCACGCCGGGCTGGTATTCGATTGTTTCATTGTGGAATTCGGTAACAATTCTGTAAATCCTGTTTCCGTCGAAATGAAATCCGTCGAAGCTGTACTGAAAGGTGACCAGCGTATAAATCAGAATGGCGCATCCGATGCCTGAAGACAAACCAAGAATATTAATAAAAGCAAATGCCTTATTCCTCCCGAGATTACGCCAGGCGATCGTGAAAAAATTTTTAAACATGCGACTGGATCTTTAAATGACCAAAAAATCATTTTAAGTCCGCTAAATGTATTCCACAAAAACGATGGCTGATTGTCAGCAAATTATCCTGGGCCTTCGGAACAGGCTGTACCGTTACCGGACAGTTATTGTTCATTTTTTGGTGAAAATGTCTCTTCCGGCGATCCAGGATGGTCAACTTCAATTAAAAATGAAAAACAACCGGAGTCCCGGATAACGCATTTTCGTAATTTAACAATCTTAAATTGAAAGGATGACTACATCTGTTTAGATCCACCAGGAGATCCATTGTCCGCAGGATAATATTAAAAAAAGGGTAAAAAGATTATAAGCCGTAAAGATGAATATTCAACGGGAAACCATAAGACATGTGCTGGCAACCTTAGCATACCGGACGCAAAAAGCTCTCAGGGATGCCGATGAAAATTTTTCTGACTTTTCAGCCGGGAATAACGTGAGAACGCCGCATGAACTTGTCAGACATATGAGCTCCGTGATTGGATATGCCCGCACATTTTTCATCGGTGGTGTTTTCAGGGCGGAAATGCTTCCGTCATTTGATGATGAAGTTGAAAGATTCCATGCACTGATAGCGGATCTGTCGGCACATCTGGCAGCCGGAACGGAAATAAAGCAGATTACCTTGTTAAAATTATTACAGGGCCCAATTTCTGATGCCATGACCCACGCGGGACAGCTTGCCCTTCTTAGAAGGCTTGCCGGTTCGCCCGTTGCATCGGAGAATTTTATTTTTGCTGACATATCAGCAGACAGATTGGGAAGTGATCAGCCACTGCCTGCTGCTCCGGATTCCGCCTGGTTCGGGAAGCTGATGCATTATGCCTGGAAATGGAAGAAGTTTATTCAGCGAAAGAAAATTACCAGATAATATGAAGTTTTATTTGTCATCGTTTGGATTTGGAAGGGACACGGGTAAATTGAAGAATATGTTGCCTCCCGGCAGCAGGTTCGGGCACGTAAATAATTCGCAGGATGTAACGGATATCAGTAAAAAGATAATTCCCAAATTACAACAGGAAGAAATAGATCAGTTAATCCGGCTGGGATTTAAGGCAGAGCCGCTGGATTTAAGAGATTATTTTGGAGAAGAAAATAAGTTAAGGGAAAAACTGTTCCAACTGAATGGCGTATGGGTTAGTGGCGGAAATACTTTTGTTTTAAGGCAGGCAATGAAACTGAGTGGTTTTGATATCATATTTAATGAGCTGAGATCAAGGAGGGATTTTTTATATGCAGGTTATAGTGCAGGGATCTGTGTTCTGTGTGATTCTTTAAAGTATATTCAGAACGTTGATAATCCTGGCTTCTTCCCTTATACATCAAGTAAACAGACTATCTGGGAAGGATTACAAGTTTTTAACTATGGCCTGTTGCCACATTATGATTCAGACCATCATGAATCGGAAGCTGTCGGAAAAGACATACAGGATTGCATAAATAATAAATGGCTCTTCAAGGCCCTCCGGGACGGTGATGTCATCATTATTGATGAATAAAAGAATACCTGTCGCTTGGTGCAAAGCTGTCTAAGGTAAATCCCTGATGAATTGCAGCAGCTTTAAAATTTGCTTACCTATAGCCATATGAAAAATGCTTCTAAAAAACCTGTTTTACCCAAGCGCCTTTTTTGGGATGTCAATCCTGAAAATCTGGATTTTGACAAAAAAGCGGGGTTTGTGATTGAGCGTGTCTTTGAACGCGGTGATGTTGAGGATATAAGAAGTATCAGACGCAATTATGGGGATTCCAAAATATCAGATACTTTGTTGAAGGCAAAATATCTTGGACTACAAACGATTTATCTCGCTTCTGCGATCACTGGTAGAAAACTAACGGACTTTCGATGTTACAGGAACAGACAGTTGAACCCGGGGCATTCAGCTTATTGATCCGGCTGATGCAATTGCCTGAGCTGAATAATTTCTTACTGGTTGGCGGAACTGCGATCTCTCTATATTACGGGCATCCCAAAAGTAAGCGAGGACCCGAATAGTTTAAAAGGTCAATACTGGAAAACGTAAAAATAGTATTCAGAAAAAAATCAGAAAGAACCTCTTCCACTTTAATAATATTGTATTTACCAAAGTTAGCAATATTCTCTATTTCTGTTCCTCTTTGAATATCCGGGCTATCATTAAACTTCATGATAAGAATTGAAAATAAATTTGCGCAGTTAAATAACTGCACATATATTCGCAGTCTAATAGCTGCATAAATGGAAATTCGCAGAGATGTCTTTCAGGCAATAGCCGACCCTACCAGAAGGGCCATATTGGGTCTGGTTGCCATACATTCAATGACACCAGGCGCCATCGCTGAAAATTTCGATTCGTCCAGGCAAACGATTTCAAAGCATATTCAAATTCTGACAGAATGCGCCCTGCTGAAACAGACACAATCCGGCAGAGAAATCTATTATCATTTCAATGCCAGAAAAATGAAAGAAATAGCAGATTGGGTGGAACCATACCGAAAATTATGGGAAGGCAGGCTTAATGCAATGAACGATTTGCTAAAAGAAATGCAAGCTAAAAAAACTAAACGTGATAAATAATTTATAATAATTAAAAAGCAAATAAATGACAAATCAAATCTATTCTTGTTTATGGTTTGACGGACAGGCCAAAGCGGCAGCAGATTTTTACTGTTCCATTTTCCCTGGCTCAAAAATCCTAAATGACTCCGGAATGGTCGTGAATTTTGAACTCAACAAACAGAAGTTCATGGGATTAAACGGAGGCCCGAACTTTCAATTTAACGAAGCCGTTTCGTTTGTGATTCCCTGTAAAGACCAGGAAGAAATTGATCACTATTGGAACAAACTTACAGCCGATGGCGGCAAGGAAGGTAATTGCGGCTGGTGCAAGGATAAATTTGGATTATCCTGGCAGGTGGTACCATCCATCCTGGGGGAGTTAATGTCAAATCCCGAAAGAGGTAAGCGTGTAGTGCAGGCATTTATGAAAATGAAGAAGTTTGATATTGAAGCGTTAAAAAATGTATAGAAATAAAATGAAACGTAATAAAATCATTTACTGGATCAGCACAGGTTTATTTTCAGCCTTTCTTTTGCTGACAAGCTTTTCCTATCTCACCGATCCAAAATTCGCAGACATATTCAGGCATTTAGGATTCCCGCAATATTTCCGTATTGAGCTTGCCATTATAAAATTATTGGGTGTATTAATCCTGCTTGTTCCGCAAATGCCATCAAGGATAAAAGAGTGGGCTTACGCAGGTTTTGGTATAACGCTGATTTCAGGAATAATAGCCCATATAAACAGTGGCGACCCGTATGGTTATACGATCAATGTGCTTTTTTGGTTGACCCTTTTAATAGTTTCTTATAGTTACTGGCACAAACGAACCAGGGAAAAAATATATTCATCCATTGTATAAAATATATAATCAGCATAAAGCATGGCCAGGAAAATAGAGGTCACCAGAATTTTTGATGCCCCGGTAGAAATGGTTTGGAAAGTGTGGACAGATCCAGAACTGGTAAAGCGCTGGTGGGGACCAAAACACTTTACTTCAACGGTAGCAAAAATTGATTTTCAGGAAGGCGGAAAGTCCTTAGTAAACATGAAAGCGCCAAAAGAAATGGGCGGCCAGGTATTTTTTTCTATTTGGGAATATGTAAAAATTATCCATTTAAATACCATTGAATTTATTCAAAACCTGGCTGATGAAGACGGAAATAAAACGGATCCTGTAAAATTTGGAATGCCTTCGGATTTCCCTTCGGACATAAGGACGATAGTAACTTTTAAAGTAATTGGAAAAAACAGAACAGAAATGACCGTTACAGAATACGCTGCGTTCGGCTCGATCAGCAATTTTGCCCAAACCGGCCTGGAACAGAGTATGGAAAAGCTGAGCGTTGCGGTATCGGGCCTGTCATTGTAAAATTACTGGCGTATCGCATAAACTATATAATTAAAACAAACATGGCAAAGCAAATGGAGGCAACCAGAATATTCGACGCTCCGGTAGAAACGGTTTGGGAAGTTTGGAAAGATCCGGAACTGGTGAAACGTTGGTGGGGAACTAAATTTTTCACATCAAACCTGGCAAAAATAGATTTTAAGGAAGGCGGAAAAACCTTAGTAAGCACGAAAGAACCCAAAGAAACGGGTGGTCATGAATATTTTACTGTATGGGAATATGTAAAAATAATTCATTTAAAAAAAATTGAGTTTATTCAAAATCCGGCTGATGAAGCCGGAAATAAAACTGACCCTGTAAAATTAGGAATGCCTTCAGATTTCCCTTCGAATGTGAAGACGGTTGTAACCTTTCAGGAAGTTGGGAAAAATAAAACAGAAATGACCATTGCAAAATATGCCGAGTTTGGCTCGATGAGCAACTTTGCCCAAATCGCCCTGGATCAAAGTATGGAAAAAATGGAAGCCATGTTTTATTAAGTGATCAATACAAGAATGATAACCGGTCAATGCAATATGTAGTTTTTTCTTTGCACTTCAACGGTAGCAACGCGTTGTTCATAATCTGTTGAAGTTTTTGGCTATTTATATTATATCTTGATACCCGGTAACTTTTAAGCATGATAAGATTACAGAATGCGGCAAGATTCATTTATGCAATCGGTCTGATCTGCCTGTCTGTTATGGGCCTGTTCCTGAAAGATTTTATTGTCGGAAGACCGCCGGCCTGTGCACCCAATATGTCATGGTTTTTTATGTCATCCAATTTTGTACTGATGGCCGGAGCCATCGGGATCATAACAAAAAAATTCGGGTATCCCGGAAGTCTTGTTTGCGGAGCGGCCATTTTCTTTTTTTCCTATCTCTTTAAAATTGTCCCGGAGTTTGCCAAAAATGATTTCATTTCGTTCTTAAACAATGGTCCGGCCTGGAAAATCCTGACCCTGACCGGTGGATGTCTCATCGTTGCTGATACTTTCAGGAATAAAAATACATTTTTACTGGCCGGACTGATTGCCATCTCCTGTTTTTTTATGTGGGCCGGAATAGCACATTTCTTATTCAGCGCTTTTGTTGATACGCTGATCCCGGACTATATCCCGTTTCACAGATTCTGGACCTATTTCTGTGGCATCTGTCTCATATTAGCCGCCATCGGATTATGGATACCTGCATTAAGAAAAATGGCTGCGCTGTTATCTTCGATTATGATTTTTGCGTGGTTTCTCACACTTCATATTCCAAGATACCTGATGCATCCGGAAGAAAAAACAGAATTGATGGCCGTATTCGAATCCCTGGCGATCGCAGCACTGATGCTGATCGTATTCATTCAATTTTCCGGCAAAAAAATGATGGATGTAAAGTCCTGAATTCTGCCCTTCACCAATCATTAAAACCAGAGGACAGGATGTTCTGTTTATGAACCTGTTTAAAAAGCCAGTCTACTCTTTCGCATAATGTAATCCCACGACTCCGCTTTTAAATGGAGTTGCTTTTACCAGCTTAAGATTGGTTTTATTTTTAAAATCCTGAAATGCAGGTATACCACTTCCCAATATAACCGGGTTAATCGTAAGCTGGTATTCATCAATTAAATCAAGCTCCATGAACGAATGGGCCAGTCCGGGACTGCCAAATATCACGAGGTCTTTTCCCGGTTGTTGTTTTAGCTTATTGATTTCTTCGGCAATATTATCATTTATCACTATCGTGTTGTTCCACGCTGCTGTTTTCATCGTTTTGGAAAAAACTATTTTGGTTACTTTATCTACCCACCGGGCATGTGCCTTACTTTTCTCGTTTTCATCTGGATTGTTGAGCACTCCGGGCCAGTAGCCTGACATCAATTCATAGGTTGCCCGTCCATATACCGGAGAGCCGACAGTAGACACTATTCCTTCAGCGTATTCCTGTAATTCACTGTTATAAGAAATCCAACCCAGCCCGCGGTTTACATCTGCTGCAAAACCATCAAGCGATACATGCATAAATAAAACCAGTTTTCTCATAATTCCATGTTTTAATTGTTTTTTATAATTGTTGAATATTCATAAAACCTTTTCCATGTAGATTGTTCCCGGAATGGGATTAAAGCGATAGGCTGAGATAGTATAAAATCCATTGGATTTATACAATTCCTGTGCCCTGAACATATTTTCCAGTGTATCCAGTCTGATCTTTTTATATCCAAGATCTTTTGCCAAACTCAATGAACGGTTAAGCAACTCAACACCTATCCGGAGGCCCCTGTATTCGCTTCTGACATACATTCTTTTCAGTTCCGCCGCCTCCTCATCAAAATGCCTTACACCGGCACACGCAACCGGTTTTTCATTCATGTATACCAGAATCAAACCGCCACCTGGTTTATTATATTGAATATGAATAGTGTCCAATTCCATTTCAAAATCCTGAAAAGAAAGATCCACACCCAGCACTTCAACATATTCTTTAAAGAGACTACGTGCCTGTTCAAATTCATGCTCCGTATAAGCGATTTTATAAATAAAGTCCTGCGTCATCGTTTATTTTATAACAACTCACCGGTCATTGTGTCATTGGTAAGATTTAAGCAGGTATAATGCTTTATGCGATGGGTTTACCTTCTGAATAAGCGGTGGATTACAGGCCAGGCTATATTGATAGCAATGGTAAATGTCTGGTGTTTTTGTTAAAAATACATTCTTAAAATTGTATTTTTTAAAATTATGAAAACCCAGACATGACCGCAATCAGCAGACCCGCCTTGTATGCAATGGTTGAACCGGATTTAATTTATCCTGACCCATTTTTCGTAAATCTGCCTTGTATAACCATTCTCACCTACTGAGGCTCCATTTACGTAGCCATAGTGCAGGTAAAAGGTTTTGGTAGCCGGGTCGTATGTATTGTTGTAAATCGTGCTGTTAAAATGGGCATCTCCCGGCAGATTTCCCCCATTGCTTGGGTCAGAGAAATTCGTTCCACCCGGATTATCTGCATCCATAAACCCTGAAGAAGTAAACCCGCTGGACGTCCAGTTTGTCGCCTGATTGCCGATCACGTCAAACAAAAATGGCGTACCAAGATCAGCAGCCGTACCCTGAAGACTGGTGGCTCCGGTTGTAGACAAATGTTTAACCGCACTGATCGCCCGGCCGGCTGACGGATGAAAGAACCAGCCCGTAACCTGGTAGTCACCTTCCCATTCGTTTTTAGCGGTGAGGGCAACTACACCGGTACTAAAATTCCCGCTAATAGTATAACCGGTTTCTGCAATACTCTTCACGGCAAAGCCGATTGCAGAGGCAGCTCCAATCAGATCACCGGGAACAAATTTTATTTGCAGAAACGCCGCACGCGTTCCTTTGGATATAGTCACCACCGGATTCACTATAGTGAAATTATTAAAGGGAACATAGTGGGTGATTTTGCCGGAAGGGTTTGGGTTTTCCGGCGATACCGTGGTATCTGTATTGGCAGCGTTGTACGCGTCAATCAAGGTACTGTCACTTACCAGGGTTACGTGTATATCCTGTGGTGCAGCAACCGGCCCTCCCAGTTCAACGGGAACCAGGTCGACCACGGTGTCAGCGGAAGAATTATTATAAGACAAAGCAACAAAGTTAACCGAACTGCTTACGTTGAGTCCGAGGCTGATCACTTTGACCGTGGAACCAAGACCTGATTGCACGGCGGCACTGTCATAAGCCGAATCCTTTAAACAACCGGTGATGGTTAATGAGGAAATAAAAAGAAAAAACAAAACCGGTTTTATGGAGGGATGTTTCATATTAAAAATTTTGGCTATTATTATTTTGAATAACGGTCATGATTAAGGTTGCCAGAATAGTTTCGATGTAAATTGATTTATAGTACCCTGTGCGAGCACATTTGTCGAATTAGCCGTGTATTCACTTTGAGGATAAAGAAGCCTGACAGGGATCGTGTTGGAAATGCGGGCCGTGTTTATTGACACATAGCTATTATCTTTCAGAAAATTTAATCTTCGCTGGTCGGCCCATGCTTCGAGCGGATCGATACAGCAAAGCGCAATATATTTTTGATAAACTACAAATGCTGCTTTGGATTCTGGTGTCGCTCCTGCATTTGACCACTCAGCAATCGGGTTACTAGCAATATAATTTGCCGCCGCAACGGAAGCATTGGGTACGCCCAGCCAGACAAATGATTCTGTAATGGCAGATTCAAAAGCTGTTTCCGGATCTCCCGGCATCCAACCACGCGCAATGGCTTCAGCCTGCAGGAACATACTTTCGAAGGATGGATATACCCACTGATCCTGCGTCGGACTGCTGATCAGCCTGGGTCCAAAATAAGAACTGTTAGCTGTATTGGGAAGATTTGACGGATCGTCTCCATACGTTGCACCTACATATGATGATCCTACCGGTGTAAAAAACTGCCCTATCCGTGGATCATTTGTACTTGCGAGAATATTTAAGATGTACGCATTAGCGGTCCAACCCGGAGCGGCAATCGTACCGGTTGTTGTAAAGCCATAATTTGCATAGAATGGCGACTGCTTGTTCTGCTCATTTGAATAACCCGGGTTTACGCTGACTGATTCGCCGGCGCCGAGAACACCGCCTTTATCAATGATCTTGGCAATTTCAGCAGAAGGATCAAATCCCTGAACTTCCGACTGACGGATCAGCAATCTCAATTTTATTGTATTGGCAAATTTTATCCATTTTGTGGCGTCGCCGTTATTCATCAGATCGGCCTTCACGAATGCGCTGGGTATAGTGGTAGTTAAATAATTAATGGCGGTATCGAGTCGCAATAACAGGGAAGCATAAATATCCTGCGCATTATCATAAGCCGGATGAGTAAATTTGTTGACCTGGAACGCCTGGGAATACGGAATATTTCCATACGTATCGGCTAATTCCTGAAATAATTTAGCAGATAAAATGATGGCTGCTCCTGCTATTGCTGAGTCCTTAGAAGCAAGACCTTTTATTTCTGTCTGGTGGAGATCGAAAAGAACATCAACCATATCGTCCCATAGTGTCTCACCAAAACTGAAGTCAATATTATAAGACGTTTCCGTGTATTGCCGGGCAAATTCGCCATTTGCCGCCATATATCCAATCCAGTTATAGGCAAATTGCAAAGGCAGTACAGCGCCCTGTGATGCGGCATTCCCACCTACAACCCGGTCACCTACTGCCACTTCAGCAGCGGGGAATATCAGTTCAGCTGTAACATTTTCATCAGTCACCCGGTTGGGGTCATCATTGACGTTCAGGAAATTTTTGTTACATCCCGCGATCACTATGATCAAACTTATACATAAAAAAAGAAATAGCTTATTTACCTTCTTCATATTAATCTGGTTTATGAATAATTAAAACTGTACAGTCAGCGAACCCCCGATCAGCCGGGAAGCAGGAGATTGATAGGAGCTGGCCAGGCCAAAAGTGTTCCCTGTGGATGAATAGTTAAATTCAGGATCTCCCCATTGGTTGGATTTAGGAACGAATAACAGAAGGTTTTTGCCAACAAGGCTCAGCGTTACATTTTTAATGGCCTGCTGATTGCCCAGCCATTTCATCGGAAGATTATAAGAGATATTGAGTTCTCTCAGGCGCCAGGCGGCTGCGCTGGCGTAATAATTTGTAGCGATTGACGTATTGATGGCCGATGACCAAAAATTATAATTTCCATCCTGTACCTGTACAGATGTATTGGGAACATATTTTCCACCACTCAGGTAAACTGAGTTGGGATATACAAAACGTTTGCGGCCGTAGTCGGCGCTGTGCTCGGAAATTCCTGCAAAATCTTCGTCAGACCCCAATCCGGAAAAGAAATCATGACCTCCTTTGTAATCCCAGGTCATACTGATGGAAAAATTACCGATTGAAAAAGAAGGGGTGATTCCGATGATCCACAGCGGCAGGGTTCTCCCGCGGATCACAGGACTTGCAGCCTGGGAGGGCATTCCCGTCACGGCGTCAACAATCACTTTTCCTGTAGACGAATCCCTTGCATAATCGGTCATCTGAAATGAAAATGCGGGCTTGCCCACCACGGCAACATTGCTGATGGTCGGAGAACCGACTGCGTTCTGAATAAACTGTGAACTTCCGCCAATCACCACAGGCAGATTTCCAAAAGTCTGGGTGACTTCATTATCATTGTACGTTGCATTTACTTTTAAATCTATTCGGCCCTTGCCGATTCTTATCAACGGTGATAGTCCAAGGTCCATTTCAACACCATAGTTTTTGAAATCGGCTGCATTGGCAAGCCCGATGGTATAACCTGTCATGGCAGATTGTGATACGCGTAGAATCTGGTTGGAATTATACTGGTAGAAATAAGTGGCTTCAAAATTGATCCTGTTCTTCAAAAAACCCAATTCGATCCCTGCTTCTTTTGTATCTACAAATTCGGGTTTTAAATCAGGCGCCGGAATGGTTTGGTTCGCAGTAAAACCGACGTTATTTCCGTAAGGGAATCCCACGGGTTGATTGTAAGTAGCACTCAGAGAGTAAGGGTTCAAATTAACGTTCCCCGATTTAGAAACCGCTCCCCTTAATTTGAGGTAAGATATCAGATTACTGTTCCTGATGGGCTCTAATGCGTCTGAAAGCACGACTGAAGCATTCACGGCCGGATAAAAGAAAGAACGGTTTTGCTTCAGAAGCCTGCTGTCCCAGTCGTTCCTGCCCGTGAACTCTGCGTATGCCCATCCACGGTAGCCGAATCCAACACTTCCGTATGCAGACAGCAAACGGGACTGTATATTAAAATTGTTATTGTATGGGAAAGCATTATCTGTCACCGTCCCGCCGCTGAAATTCTGCACATTCGCATCACCGCTACGCACAGATACATTGTACAAATAGGGCACGACAAGATTATTTCCACCCACCTGAACATCCTTTGAAATATCCTGACGGATGGATCCGCCAACAATATATTTTACTGTAAAATCATTCGTAATAAGGTGGTCCCCGCTTAAAAAATAATCAAGGTTCACACGGGAGGTAAAATTTTCATCTGTTCCCACAGATCCTGGTTTGTTTGAATATATAGTAGCGCTACGCTTGGCTACATTGGTCGCCCAGTCACTTACAACAACGGGTGCATTGGTGTTGGTAGTGTTTTGGAAGGCCAGGTTTGTGCTTAATCTGGCGGATGCTTTCAGCCAGGGCAGGAACTGGTAACTTGCATCTACACTGCCAAGGAAATCATCTTCTCTGCCCTTGGTCCGGATATTACCAATTAACCAGTACGGATTGATAGAATATTCATCATAGTAATTTGAATACTGTGCGAATTTATTATTTCGCCAATCCTTATAATTTAACAAAGGGACATTATCAGCTACCTGCATAACCTGAAAGAATATTCCACCGGTGTACAAACTGGGCAGCGTGTTTTGAAAGCCCGCTTCGTTTACAACATCATAATTTTGTAAAATATAATTCAATCCATAGTTCACGGTAAACTTACCGACGTGTTTACCCCCGTTAAAACGCAGGCTCGTACGTCTGTTCACATCATCCGGCACCAATCCTTTTATATTCGCATCTTCTATACTTACATAAAAATCTTCACCAGCAACTGAAAGAGAATTTTGAAAAGTTAGTCCTGTGTTCCAAAAATCAACCTTATCCTTGTAATGCGCATTTGAATACGGTAACATTTGTATGGATCCGTCTTCCAATGGGATACCCAGTGGTTGTATGGAGCCATCAAATGCGGGTCCGAATTGCTGGTTTTCATACGGCACATAACCGTAATTGCCATATGGATCGGTTATTTCACCCGCACCGTATCCAAAAGATTTCTGCAACTTCGGAAAGAAGGAAACCCGGGCCGCCTGCAATGTGGAATTAAATGTGATGGTTGGAATTTTTCCGCCTCTTTTTGTTGTAATAACAATCACCCCATTAACGGCATCCGGACCATAGATGGCCGCAGAGGCGGCACTTTTTTAAAATGGTCACGTCTTTTACGTCATCGGGCGGGATGGTTGACAGGTATCCAAGCGGCGTCGGTGCACCATCCACTACCAGCATGGGCTGATTGTTTCCTGTCAGCGAACGTATGCCGCGAATATTAATTTTTGCATTTTCCATAACACCGCTGTTCACTGTCGAAATATTGAGCCCGGAAACTTTCCCGTTTAATGCCTGCTGAATATTAACCGACCTGGCCTGCGTCAGCGTCTTATTACTGACAGAAGCCGTTGCATATCCAAGACTCTTTGCCTCTCTCTGGATGCCCAAAGCGGTAGTTACCACAACACTTGTTAATTCTCCTGTTGATACGGACAATCTGATCGTATAGCTGAGGTTATCTCCTACTATTTGTTCAACAGGTTGAAAACCGATCGCTGAAACCAAAAGGATATCTCCCTTCTTTGCGCTTACCCTGAAATTTCCTTCAGCTGTTGCCGCGACAGCGATTCTTGTTCCTTTGACAATAATCGTGGCGTTGGCAACTGATACACCGGCCTGGTCAATGACCCTGCCTTCGATCATCTGCCTCTGTGCATACGTAATGATCACAATTAACCAAAGCGCAAAAAACAGAAATAAATCTTTTTTCATAATCAGCGTTTAAAGTTTTGGAATGCATCTGATTTTAAAATCAGCATGCTCATGTCAAATCAGAACAATAAATTTCAGGTAATCGCTGCATAAATATTTTACGTTTACAACCGAAAGCAGATAAGTGTAAACGAACAGTACATTCAGGCCTATTTAAGTAATTCGGAATGTGTAAAGTGTAATTCATAGGTAATTCCCGGCAAAACAAAAAAAAGCAGGTAGTAGAAACTACCTGCGCTGTCAACCTAAATTCATCAGTTGACACATGAGAAAATCTAAATAATATCTGTGTAAATAACTATTATTCTCAAATAAGGGCACTAACCAGCCTTAACCGCTCTTGAGAAAATTAAAAGTATGACAACAACAAACTACCTTTGGAAATCTTCTCCGAACTACCGGTAAAGGCTACCTGAAATTGCTTTGCATACGAACTAAGTCATTTGTATGGAGATACATGCATAAGTCTAGAAAGATACCTGTGTGGATGTCTTATGGAGGCTGATCACTCATTCCAGCGTGGTTAAAACAAGTTCTTTATAACTCCTTCCAATGGGCAAAAGCTTGCCGTTGATTTCAATATCCGTGGCTGTAAAAGCATCTATCTTATTTTTTGCAACAATAAATGAACGGTGGATACGGAGAAATTCATTTTTGGTGAGCATCTCTTCAATCTGACCCATCTGGAGTTTGGTAAAAATGGATTTGCTCCTGGTAAATATCTTAATATACTCTTTCAGGCTTTCGATATAAAGAATTTCGTCGATAAATATTTTTACCTTTTTTTTATTTACATTGACATATACATGAAGTCTTTCAGTCACTGCAGTATGAACAGCTGCTAACTGTACAACCCGATTGTATTGTTTTAGTTTGTTTACTGCGATCAGAAACCGGTTAAACTCAATGGGTTTTACAAGATAATCCAGCACATTTAATTCGTATCCTTCCAGAGCATATTCACTATATGCGGATGTGATAATAATGTGGGGGGCTGCCTGTAAAGTTTTCAGAAAATCTGTTCCCTTTAATTTAGGCAGATGAATATCCAGGAAAATAACGTCTACGGGTTCGTTCTGCAAAGTTTCCATTGCATAGAATGCATCGACACAGATGCCTTTGAGTTCTAAAAATGGCAGCTGCCGTATGGCTTCCAAAAATACTAAAAGATGATAGCCATCATCTATATAATATCCTTCATATTTCTATCGTTGTAATGATTGCCTTGTTGCTTTACCGGGCAGTTTCCGTTTATATCGTCTATCCGGAAATTTACCATGTCATGCCGCCTTTGCCGCCATTTTTCCTTCCATTGGGGTTCCTGGTGGCATTTATGGATTTGGGTTTTGTATCCGGTGCGGCGATCGTTATCAAGCAGATCCGGTTACAGCTTGAGAGTAAAGACATTGAAAAGGCATTGATAAAGGAGAAGCTGGAAACCGAATTGAAATTCCTGAAAAATCAAACCAACCCGCATTTTTTA
>Ga0206929_1170_pt1 | contig 14944 bp, 9 predicted proteins | sample Alteio_BWOrgHeat_19_FD_152929 | JGI IMG/M metagenome (GOLD analysis project Ga0206929, IMG submission 152929) | Enriched cells from forest soil in Barre Woods Harvard Forest LTER site, Petersham, Massachusetts, United States -... | ecosystem: Environmental > Terrestrial > Soil > Temperate forest > O...
GAATTCGTAATTGATTTTGTAAATGTGATGCCGGGAACGCCGAAAAGCAAGGTAAAATCTAGAATCATATTCACTCCCCAGCACGCCAAGAGATTCATGAAAGCGCTTACTGAAAATATTTTACGCTTCGAAGGAACCAATGGCAAGATCCAGGATCTGGAGGAAGTTGCCCTTCCGATGAATTTTGGCGGTCCAACCGCGCAGGCCTGAACCGTTTAATTTCCCGTCTGAACCCCGTTTTTTTGTTGTCCTGGATCAATATATACTTAATATATATATATCTGTTCTGTCTTCAAATTTGAATAATGCGAGCAAATTTTAAATTTTAAGAACAGATATTTTTTAACTTAATGTATTAAGCATTCATTTCAAAAAATCGATCTTGGAGCGATAAATTAAAGATTATTTAATAGAGAGGCAATATGATTAATTATCATGTCTCACCCTCCGGAAATTTAAATAAACAATTTTAACAAATCGTAATCGATTGATAAATACCATTTTAGAATAAGTATAAAATCCAACTACTTTTCTTTATTTGCAGCGATTAACGATTTGATATTGTCTAATCATGAAAAGGGGATATTTAACATTTTTTTTTGTTGGATATAAAACTTCCCTAATTTACACGATCTAAATTCAAAATTCACAGTCACATGAGAAAATTTCTATCACTGTTAGCGGTGCTAGTGCTTTTTGCCTCATTAGCATTTTCGCAGACTAAAGTAGTTACCGGAAAGGTGACAGATCAGGCGGGACAACCGGTCCCATTTGCGACAATCCGGGTTAAGGGAACAAAAGTTGGAACGAGTGCGGATGCCGAGGGTAGTTTCAGTATCAAGGCGGACCCTTCGCAAACCCTGGTAATTTCCGGAACAGGTATTACAGCCAAAGAATTCCCGGTAGGAGATGGTACAAATTTGAATATTCAGGTAGAGCACAAAGCTGCTATCTTATCTGAAGTGGTAGTTACCTCCCTGGGTATCCAGCAGCAGGCAAAACAGCTGGGATATGCCACGACGACGGTTTCAAACAAAACCTTAACACAGGCTAAATCAGTTGATATCGCGCAGGCCCTGAACGGAAAAGTTTCGGGACTTGACATTACAACTGTAAACAGCGGCGTCTTTGAAAACACCAAAATCAACATACGGGGTATCCGCTCCCTGACGGGAAATAACCAGCCGATGCTGGTAGTGGATGGTGCACCGACGCCCCTTTCGTACCTGTCATCTATCCCTCCGGATGATGTTCAGGACCTGACCGTACTTAAAAGTGCCGCTTCTGCCGCCTTATACGGGCCGGATGCGGTAAACGGTGTAATCATTATTACCACTAAAAAAGGAAACAAAAGGCCTTCGGTTACCTTCAATTCAACCGTTCAGGCTCAGAACGTTTCTTTCTTTCCAAAACTCCAGAAGACATATGGACAGGGTGCGGGTGAAGTACAGGACCCTTTCGGACATTATGGTTATGTGCCATATGAAAACCAGCAGTTCGGACCTGCCTTCGATGGCACGATCAAGCCGATCGGACCGGTACTGGAAAACGGAGACCAGCAAAGTGGACCTTATACAAACGGTCACTATAATGATAAGGTGAAATTCTGGAATTCCGGGTTAACCGTTCAGAATTCAGTTTCCGTTTCAGGCGAAGACTTCTACCTGAGTGTGGAAGATGCCAATATAAAAGGGCTGGTGCCGGATGACCAGAACCGCAGGACGAGCTTCCGGTTCAACGGTGGTAAAACCTATGGTAAATTCTCCATTAACTACGGCCTGAACTATGTTTTGTCAAATTTCAACGTAGTGAATGAAGCAGGATTCCAGAATTCATTTCCAAACGCTTATGACGGTGGTTTGTTTTTCCTGGTTGAACAGACAGCCAGCAACATTCCCCTGTTGTCATATAAAAACCTGAACAGCGAGTTTGGTCAGTTTTCAAACTATTACAATGAGTTCGCAGTGAACCCCTACTGGCTGATAGCGAATATCCGCTCCAAAGGTTCAGAAAACGACATCCTTGCAAATGTAACGGCCAACTTACAGGTTCTGCCCTGGATGAAATTGACCCTTCGTGCAAGCACGGATCTTTCCTTCCTTTATCAGTCAAATACAAACGCTCCGATCATCGTTTCTGACTGGGCACAGCAAAATCGTAACGCGACACAGTATTCCCCTCAACAGGGATCTGTGCTGAATAATTCAGGTAATACATCCCGGATAAACTTTGATTACTTCATCGGTGGAGATCATAAGATTAATAATGCCTTTAGTGTCAGATATACTTTGGGAGGTACAACCCGTGATAATTACGCGACAGATGTAGCAGTAGGTGGTAATAACCTGGTTGTTCCATTCCTGTACAACGTTGCATCCAGAAGCGGGGACGCAAACGTACCGTCTTATGGAGGCGCATCAGCGACAGCGATTAATGGTAATAACTACACGATCCAGTCAAGACTTGTTTCCGCTTACGGAACGGTCGGTTTTGGATATAATGACTGGGCTTTTGCGGAATTCACTGGTCGTAACGACTGGGACAGCCGTTTACTCCAGCAAAATCGTTCTTTCTTCTATCCGGCAGCCAACGTATCACTCGTACTGTCTGATGCGATCGAAGGTTTGAAAAACAGTAATCTCATTTCCTTCCTGAAAGTCCGGGCAGCTCTTTCAAAGTCCGGAAATGTGAACCTGGCTCCTTACTCACTGAATGCGACTTATTCTCAGCCAAACGGTGTACAGGCAGGTTCTTTACTCGGATTTCCGTACGGAACAACAGCCGGCTATACAGCCAACAATGTTATTCCGAATGCAAACCTGAAACCGGAATTTGTAAATACAAAAGAAATAGGTGTTGAAGTTGGCCTGATGCAAAACAGGATCAATTTTGAAGCAACCTACTATTACCAGAAAAATACAAACCAGATTCTGCAGGTAAGCCAGTCCATTACGACAGGTTATCCGGCGGGTCTGGCAAATGCAGCTGATTTCGATAATTATGGAGTGGATATGGCCCTGAACCTGACACCGCTTGTAAAAATCGGAAAGGGAAGGATCGAACTGAAGATGGTGGCTACTTACAATAATAATAATGTAACCGCAACCCAGGGTAATATTCCTGTTGTCATAGGAGGAAATTCCGGGTTCATCCAGAATGCAGTCGGAACTCCGACAATTAATGAAATAGCAACGGTGGGACATCCTGCATTCCAATTCCAGATGACCGATTATCTGAGAGATTCAGCAAACGGAAAAGTAATCGTTGATCCGGTAACAGGATATCCAACCCAGGCACAGGGGCTGGTTATCAAAGGAAGGGCCTTACCACTTTGGATAGTCGGTATATCTCCATCCTATACAGTCGGAAACTTTTCAGTTAACATGACTTTTGAATATAAAGGTGGTTATAATTTCTATTCAGGACTTGGAGCAGATGCAGACTTTGCGGGTATTTCAGCCCGGTCTGCTGAATACGCCAGGCAGCGTTTCGTGTTTCCGAATTCAGAATATATGCAGAATGGCAAGTTAGTTCCGAATACAAATATTGAAGTGCAGGATGGTAACTATGGTTTCTGGACAGGTGCTAACACAAACACAGGAATCGGTACCAATTATTTTGCAAGTGCAGATGCATGGAGATTAAGAGAATTGAATATTTCATATAATCTGCCAACCAAATGGTTAGGCAACGGAAACGTACTTAAAAGACTTGTTATCAGTTTCGTTGGTAAAAATCTGTTTTTATGGACACCAAGTTCAAACCAATGGGGAGATCCGGAATTTAACTATTCAAATACCGGAAACACCTTTGGTCTTGCCAGTGGATTCCAGTCTCCATCGTCAAGAGTATTTGGCGGATCGTTAACAATTGGATTTTAATTTTAATTAAATAAGAAATGAGAAACAATAAGATTTATTTTAAATTAATGCTGGTTGGGCTGACGTTTGCTGGTTGCAATAAGTACCTGGACGTTAACAATGACCCGAACCGGGTTACGGATGCGAATATTACACCTGAACTCATTTTTACCCAGGCGGAAGTTGCGGTAGGTGCAAGACAGGCAGGCGGCGACTTCTTATTCCTGGAACACTGGATGGGATATTCAGCCCAGAACGGCGGATTTGCCCCCCAACAAAATGAAGTCAGTTATAATATTGATCCCAGTTTCAGCAACGCGATTTTTGTAAATCATTTTGATGTGCTTTTTGATCTGCATCAGGCAGAGGTAAAGGGGCTGGCATCCGGGGATACCGCTTTAACAGCAGCGTCAATGATTATGGAATCAAAACTCTGGCAGGAATTGGTCGATCTGTACGGGAATATACCTTACTCACAGGCTTTCCAGGTAAATACCACGACCACTCCGGGCTATGATAATGCGCAGGACATTTATAATTCCTTGCAATTGAAACTGGATACAGCGGTCACATATTTGCAAAACACAGTGGCCAGCAATTCATTTGCAAAAGCCGATGTCATTGCAGCAGGCAATACAAGCCTATGGATCGCATTTGCGAATACGATGAAACTGAGATTGATGATCCGCCAGTCACAGGTCTCCGGGTTTGATCCGACTGCTGACGCAAACAAAATTGTGGCCAACGGTGGTCCTTTGGGTGCTGGTCAGACAATCGCCGACAATCCAGGTTTTGTAAATGACGTAAATAAGCAAAATAACTTTTATGCCGCGTTCGGATGGTCACCAACAGGTGTGGTTTCCACCGGTTCTGATAATGCGAACAATTATATTGTAAGTATTCTCGGAGGCAACGGAGATCCACGTTTGGCCCGGTTCTTTTATCCGGTAGGGTTTAGTGGAAATACTTTCGCCGGTGCAGTGTATGGTGAAAATGTAGGATCTATCCCGACCCAGGCAAATCTTTCTTATTTCGGACCAGGGATCGTAGGAACGATCAATGCCAACAACCAGGGAGATGGTACAGGTGCAGTGCAGAATCAGTGGATCATGACTTCTTTCGAAAGCATGTTTTTAACTGCTGAAGCAATAGCACGCGGTTGGCTTCCAGGAAATGCACAAACAGCATACGAAGCAGCTGTAACCGAATCCTTTGTCTGGCTGGGTGTTCCGGATGCAAACAATGCAGCAACAGCATATCTGGCCAGCACTGCGGGAAGCTGGTTGGGGAACGCAGGCGTCACCGTGGCATCTCAGGCAACCTTTATAACATATCAGAAGTATCTTGCCAATACGATGATTGATCCGCTGGAATCCTATTCTGATCTGCGCCGCCTGAATATGTTGTCAGACGACAGCTATATTTCCCAGGCGCCGGGCAAGATTTCAAACACACTGCCTGTACGGTTATTATACCCGCAAAGCGAGTATACAACCAATGGCACAAACGTGAATAAAGAAGGAACTATAAATGCATTTACTTCCAAACTATTTTGGGAACCATAATCAATCGAATCAACAACTTCTTTTATACTTAAATAAAAGTAAAACTTAAAATATGAAATTGCAGTTTATAAAAGTTCCTCTGATACTGGTCCTGTTGTCAACCATGTCTCTTACAGGTTGCTTAAAAGACGATGAATTTAATAGTGGACAAACGCAGGCATTTACCGGCTCAACAACGCAGGTGATCAGTCTGGGTATCAATGTACTTGGTACCAACAACTTTGCGGCTATACCTATCTCTGACGGTTTAACGGATACTGTTGTTGATTTTGTGCCGGTTGAACTGGGCGGACCTACTAACGCAGGATCGGACATTCAGGTTACCGTGGATACATCCGCGGCCCTGGTGGACAGCATGAACAATGCAGATGGTTCGGATTTTGTGATACCTACAGGTGTGACGATCGTAAATAATGTGGTTACCATTAAAAAAGGAACCCGGATCGGTTATTTACAGATTAGTTTTGTGCCACATACACAGATCGGACTTGATGTAGCCATGGGATTTAAAATAACAAATATTTCACCGGCAGGTTATACCCTGAGCGGAAATTACGGCACCGGTATCGTTTCCATTGTTATTAAAAATAAATACGATGGTAAATATAATCTGAGAGAATATATGGCGGGATGGGCAGCTTACGGGATTGCAGACGGAGTGACCAACAGCTGGCCCAGTGAAGTGATTTTTGCAAGTACAGGTTCAGCTTCCAATTCAATCTCTACGGCAGAAGGCGGACTGCTACAGACCGCATTTACCTCAAGCAATGGAATTACCGTATTTGGTAATGCTCAGCCCGTATACAATTTTGATCCGGTTTCAAACAAGTTATTATCAATCGATAACCCGGCTCAGGATGCCAGACTCAGGGCATTTACCCCGATTGATTCATTGAACAGCCGCTGGGATCCGGCTACCGGGACCCTTTATCTGGGATATTTAATGACTCAGACCGGAAGACCGCCGCAGACAATCAAGGATACATTAACTTATGTAGGCCCGAGATAAGATTATGATGAGTTTGTTTTAAGGCCGCCCATCAAGGGCGGCCTTTTTTTGCCAATATTCACATCAGCCCTTCATCCGCAAAACTGAAATATCCATCGTGGCTCACGATGATATGGTCTATAACCTTAATATCAAAAAACCGGGCTGCTTCCCGGATTTTATGGGTCAGTTCCTCGTCTGCCTTACTCGGTTTCAGGTTTCCGGAGGGATGATTATGGCAGAGTATGATATTAACAGCATGCGATTCCAGTGCTTTTTTTAATATGAGTCGCGGATCTGCCACCGTCCCGGTTATTCCGCCCTGGCTGACCACTTCGAAATGATTCACCCGGTTGGCCTGATTCAGGAAAATGACGGCAAATACCTCTCTGCATTGGTCCTGAAGCATCACCCGCAGGTATCCGGCTACCTGGTGACTGTCACGGACCACCGGTTTTTCCAGGGCGCCGGCGTTGTGACGCCGCCGGCCAAGCTCCAATGCAGCCAGGATTATGACCGCTTTCACCTTACCTATTCCATTCAGCTTCAGGAGATCGTGGATTTCGAGTTTACCGAGTTCATTCAGGTTATTCTTAACAGTATTGAGCAGTTCCTTGGCCAGGTCGACGGCATTTTTTTCACGGGTCCCCTGACCGATCAGGATCGCCAGCAGCTCCGAATCGGTTAGGTTTCCGGTGTTTTTACTTAGTAGCTTTTCGCGCGGCCTGTCAGATTTTGCCCAGGTTTTGATAACGTAGTTTTGCGCTTGCATAAGACAATGATATGGGCTATTTTTAGTCTTTACAATCCCCTGTTTGTGTAATTTCTGTAAAAAGAAAAAACCCTGACCGGAACCTATTTGAAAAACTAAAGTAATATCCATGAAACCCAAGTCCACACTCTCTGCCATTGGCGGTTGGAACTCCTTCTTTTTCTGTGTTGGTATGTATTTCGTCGCCTTATTTTTTTCCATCTTCGTTTGCTCTTCGATTTTCTATATTGTTAACAGCAATAAGGGAAAGGCAAGTTTTGCTGAAAAATCCAGCGCGAAGGTTGAATTGGCTTCTATTAAGTAGCTTAACGCTTAGCACTTAACGCTTAACGCTCTTCGGCCTCCGAAGCGGAGCGTAGGAGGCTAACGCTGGAAATAAGCCGCGCTATTTAAAATATTTGAGCACCCGTCAGCTGATGGGTGCTTTTTTTTATGAAATACAATGAAAAGAATCCGATAAAATCAATTTTAAATTTACAAATTTCCACTTCAGCTTTAGGCGTTGGGCGTTAGGCGTTAGGCCCAAAAGAATTATCTTCGTTCCAACTATCATCTTATGCAAGGAATTGCCAAGATCTTCTCCGGAACAGGATCCCAATACTTAGCCGAAAAAATTACCCGCCGTTATGGATGCCCCTCCGGAAAAATTACGATCCAGCATTTCAGTGACGGGGAAATCCAGCCGATATTCAACGAAAGTGTGCGTGGGGACATGGTTTTCCTGGTCCAAAGCACATTTGCACCCACCGAAAACCTTATGGAGCTGCTACTGATGATTGATGCCGCCCGCCGGGCTTCTGCGTATAAAGTAGTACCAGTGATTCCTTATTATGGTTATGCCCGTCAGGATAGAAAGGATAAACCCCGGGTTGCCATCGGTTCAAAGCTGATTGCCAACATGTTAGTGGCAGCAGGGGCCGACCGCGTGATCACCATGGACCTGCACGCACCCCAGATTCAGGGCTATTTTGATATACCGGTGGATCACCTTGACAGCTCCGCTATTTTTATACCCTACATAGAGAATCTTAAACTCGAAAACCTTACCTTTGCCGCCCCCGACGTGGGAAGTGCCAACCGGATAAGGGAAATCGCCTCCTATTTCAATGCTGAAATGGTGATCTGCGACAAACACCGGAAAAGGGCAAATGAGATTGCCAGCATGGTGGTGATCGGGGAAGTGGGAGACAGAGACGTGGTACTGATTGATGATATTTGCGATACAGGGGGCACTTTGGCGAAAGCTGCAGGGCTTTTGAGGGATAAGGGAGCGAGAAGTGTACGGGCTCTTTGTACACACCCGGTGATGAGTGGGAATGCCTACGCAAATATTGAAAATAGTGTTTTAGAAGAGCTGGTGGTTTGCGATACGATTCCGCTCAAACAAAAATGTTCTAAAATAAAAGTGCTGAGTGTTGCGGAACTTTTTGCGATTGCCATCCGGAATGCATTTGAGAACCGTAGTATCACCGGATTGTTTATCCACTCACAATTGAGAAATAAATAGCGTATTTTTTAAATCAAATATAAACATGCAAACAATTACCATCGAAGGACAACTCAGGACCGGCCTCGGCAAACAAGCCACCCGCCAACTCCGCTCTGAGGGAAAAGTGCCCGGTGTAATTTACGGGGGTGCACGCGAACTGAATTTTTCAGCGCCTGTCACGGCTTTCAAGAACCTTGTATACACACCGGATTTTCAATTAGCAGAAATTAAACTGGACGGATCAACCTATCGTTGTATTCTGAAAGATATCCAGTTTGATAAAGTCACAGACGATCTGAACCACCTGGATTTTATGGAACTGGTGGAAGATAAAAAAGTAATCGCTACCATTCCATTGAAATTTACGGGTGCTGCGAAAGGTGTAAAGGATGGTGGAAAGCTCATCACGAAAATGAAATCGCTGAAAGTAAAAACGCTGCCGAAATACCTGCGCGAAAATATTGAAGTGGACCTGACCAACCTGGAACTCAATGGCAACGTGCGTGTAGAAGACGTGAAAGCAGAGCATTACGAGATCCTGAATTCCCCAAGAATTCCGGTTGCTTCGGTTGTGCTGACCCGTGTGTTGAAACAGGAAGAAACAGCCACTCCGGTTGCCGGTGCCGCACCTGCTGCCGGCGCTCCAGCTGCCGCTGCACCTGCTGCTGCAGGCGCTCCCGCGAAGGCTGCCGCTGCCAAACCAGCCGCAAAGAAATAAGCATAGTTAAATTTTTAAGAGGCTGTTTCCCCGGTGGAACAGCCTTTTTAATTATTAATTACCAATTATTAATTATTAACGGGAACTTCACTCTCACACTTTCACACTCTCACACTCTCACACTGTATGTTATGTCCTTCCTGATAGCCGGCCTTGGTAATATCGGTTCCGAATATGAGGGAACCCGGCACAATATTGGATTTGATGTATTGGACAACCTCGTATTCAAGCACAGTGGATCGTTTTCAATCGACCGGCTGGCCGCGAAAGCAGAGATCACTTTTCGTGGAAAACAATTAACCTGCATCAAGCCAACTACGTATATGAACCTGAGCGGGAAGGCCGTGCGTTACTGGCTTGAGAAAAAGAAAATTCCTCTCGAACGACTGCTCGTAATAACCGACGATATTGCATTACCCCTGTCGAGAATGAGGCTGAGGGGCAATGGAACGGATGCGGGACACAATGGGCTTAAAAGCATTTTTGAAGAATTGGAAACTGAAAAATATGCACGGCTGCGGTACGGGATTGGTAATGATTTTCCCCGTGGCATGCAGGTTGAATACGTACTCGGGCACTGGCGGAAGGAAGACCTTGCGCTCATTAAAATTAAAAATGAAAAGGCTGTTGAAATCGTGGAAAGTTTTGTTTATATGGGTCTTGAAAGGACGATGAATGATTACAACAAAATAGCGATAACGCTATGATTTGTAATTGGGAATCATTATTTTAGCAGTCAATTCCAATCGGGCCAAAGGGCCCATACAATCTCCTATGACGAAAATCCACGCCTTTCCAGGCCTTTTGAACACAGTAGAATCTTCTATTTAAAACCTTAATCGGATATGAAAATATTCTGCGTTGGTCGTAACTACGTTGCGCATGCCATTGAACTGAACAACGAGGTACCGGATGAACCCGTTATCTTCATGAAACCTAAAAGTGCCCTGCTGCAGGCACATACTCCGTTTTATTATCCTGAGTTCACAAACGAACTCGATTACGAATGCGAACTCGTGCTCCGCATTTCAAAAAACGGAAAATATATCCAGGACAGATTCGCTTCCAAATATTATGATGCGCTCAGTGTCGGGATAGATTTTACTGCAAGGGATATCCAAAATGACCTGAAAGCGAAAGGCCTTCCCTGGGAAAAGGCAAAAGCATGGGATAATTCCGCTGCAGTGGGAAAATGGATTCCTTTTCAGAATGTAAAGAATAAAAAAGATATCAACTTCGGTCTTTATAAAAATAAGGAATTGGTTCAGCAGGGGAAATCGAGCCAGATGCTGCACAATTTCGACAGCATCGTAGCCTATATTTCAAATTACTTTTCTATCAATATCGGAGATCTCATTTTTACCGGAACACCCGCGGGTGTGGGTGAATGTGTCGTCGGAGACGAACTCGAGGCCTTCGTGGAAGATGAAAGTATGCTTTCGCTGGAAATCAAGTAGAATTCGGAAATTAGAAACCCTGAAGATTTGAAACTATAATTTCCAGGTTTTCATCCCGCATATGGCGGGACCAATTTATCTGAATGATCGACTCAGAAATATTAATCAGAGCCTTCAGACTGTTAGCAACTGCCCGCGCCATGGCTTCCATCTATGAACAAAACCGGTCCGTCTGCAAATATGTACATTCTGTTTCTTCCGGTCACGAAGCCATTCAACTTGCCACCGCATTTCAACTCGAACCCCAGGATTATGTAAGCCCCTACTACAGGGATGAAAGTCTGTTGCTGGGCCTCGGTTTTTCGCCGGAGATTCTCATGCTCCAGCTGCTGGCCAAGGGCGATGACATATTCACTGGTGGGAAATCTTATTATTCGCATCCGAATTACAGAGGTGACGACAAACCCACAATCATTCATCAGAGCAGTGCGACAGGTATGCAGGCCATTCCTGCAACCGGCATCGCACAGGGTATTGCTTTTCTAGAAAAAGCCGGAATGGTTCAGCGGAATCCCGTCGTGCTTTGTTCTTTCGGCGATGCCAGTATCACGGAAGGAGAAGTGAGTGAAGCCTTTCAGTTCGCCGTACTGAAAAAACTTCCCGTCATTTATCTCGTGCAGGACAATGAATGGGGGATCAGTGTTTCTTCAGAGGAATCCAGAAACATGGATGCATTTCAATACGCTGGAGGATTTAACGGCATGGAAAGAATTAAAATTGACGGATCTGATTTTGAACAGTCATTCAATTGTATGCAGCAGGTTTTTCAGTGGGTCCGAAAAAACAGAACGCCCTATCTCGTTCAGGCCCGCGTTCCTCTGCTCACCCATCACACCAGCGGCGTGCGAATGGAAGCCTACCGTTCGGAATCCGATCTGGCCAAACACCGGAGCGCAGATCCACTGATTTCTATAAAAAGACAATTACAAAAACAGGGCGTCACGCAGGTATATATTTCTGAAATAGAACAGGAAGCCGCGTCACGGGTTGCCACAGATTTCAAAACGGCCGTAGCTGCCAATGATCCCGATCCAGTCACAGCCGGTGAAAATATTTTTGTTCCGACTAACGTAGTGTCAGAGTCAGGTGAACGGTCACCAGATGGTGCAAAGAAAATTCCGATGGTGGATGCAGTGTTGTATGCACTCAGGGAAATATTGGAAGACCATCCCGAGGCGGTTATGTACGGGCAGGATATTGGCAGGAGACTGGGTGGCGTATTTCGCGAAACGGCCACCCTGGCTTCGCAGTTCGGTGACGAGCGCGTTTTTAACACAGCCATCCAGGAAGCTTACCTGATTGGTTCCACGGTGGGCATGTGCGCGACCGGATTAAAACCCATTGTTGAAATTCAGTTTGGAGATTATATTTATCCCGGCTTCAATCAGCTCGCTACCGAGATTTCAAAATCCTGTTATCTGAGTGCCGGCAAGTTTCCCGTTCAGACACTCATCCGTGTACCGGTTGGCGCATACCAGGGTGGTGGCCCGTATCATAGTGGTTGTATTGAAACAACTCTTTTATCCATCAAAGGAATAAAAATAGTGTATCCTTCCAATGCGGCGGATATGAAGGGACTGATGAAAGCTGCATTTCTGGATCCCAACCCCGTGATCATGCTCGAACATAAGGGTCTGTACTGGAGTAAAGTGGCAGGAACAGAAGAAGCGAAAACAACAGAACCGTCGCGTGACTATATCATTCCTTTAGGGAAGGCAGCCGCTGTACTCTCCGCATCTGAAATGGCCGTTGATAGTGGCGAATCCGTTGCCGTAATTACCTATGGTATGGGTGTTTACTGGGCATTGGCTGCAGCGAAAAATTTAACCGGACAGATTGAGATCCTGGACCTGCGCTGTTTATTTCCGCTGGATGAAGAATTAATTTTTGAAACCGTGCGGCGACACGGAAAATGTCTGGTCCTCACCGAAGAACCACAGAATAATTCTTTCGCGGAAGCACTCGCGGGCCGCATCTCTAAAGCCTGCTTTCATTTTCTGGATGCGGCGGTGGAAGTATTGGGAGCGTTGAATGTGCCCGCAATTCCCATGAATATGATTTTAGAAAATGAAGTGCTCCCAAATGGGGCGAAGGTAGAGTCACGATTACGAAACTTAATTTCATTGTAACCACAATTTGGAATGGTGAAATTGTGAAAAATGTATAGAATGTAATAATGAAATGTAAAATTGAATTGAAAATTAATTAGAAATTAAATTTTAAATTTCATTTACACAACGTTACAAATGATTGCGAAGCAATCATAAACAATTTCACGATTACAAATTGTGACTAAGTATCTGCATCCTTTTGTTTGAGATTCACACCAAACCCCGGAGCTATATAATCTGGTGGCAAATGTTCAGCCGGTACGGTGGATTTATTTCCATCGCGGATATTACTGTAGTGAGATGACATGATCTCAACGCCGGCTTCGTTAAACACATCCTGGATATTCTGATGAAGCAGTGAGTAAGTAATGTGTTGTTTGTTGGCGATCCGGGTATAAGCATTGATCTGATAGCTGACATAAAAATCTTGCAGATGCTCCTGAAATACAAAAGGAGCAGGGTCTCTTTCGATCAGATCGGTTGCCAGCGCAGCCTTTATCAGCAGATCATGAATCTGTCTCCAGGGTGTATCATAACCGATTGTTACGCTGGTATGAAGAATCAAACCCATGTCAATTGCTTCGGCGCTGTAATTGGTCGTGTGACTGCTCATCACGGAAGAATTGGGAATGGCAACAATTTCATTTTTGATCGTTTTAATTTTTGTCACGAGCAGGGATTTCTCGATCACATCTCCCGTAGTATCAGCGATCTTAACCCGGTCTCCAATCCGGTATGCCCTCATATAAGTCAATACCAGTCCGGCTACAATATTTCCGAGTGCACCGGCCGAACCAAAAGTAAACAGCACGCCCAGAAAAACGGAGACGCCTTTGAAAACCTGGGAATCGGAACCAGGTAAATAGGGAAAGATAACGATTACCATAAAAGCGAGGACAAGAATACGGATGATCTGGTATGTCGGATTGGCCCAGTCAACATAAAATCCGGGAATCTTAAGACTACCCTTTGCAATTTCATTTTTAAAATATCGCAGAATGCGGAGCAGATAACGGAAAAAGATGACCAGCACGAGAATCGTAAACAGTTTGGGCAGATAATCCCAGATGGAGACGAGTATGTTTTTAATCGGATCCAGAAAATATGAAACCAGCTTTCCTGCAATTCCTCCCGACCAGGGAAAGATTCCGAACAAGACAGGTAATGACAGATAGATAAGGACCAGGATGATAAACCATTTCAGAAAGTTAAGCAGTGAGAAAAGCGCTGTCACCTGGCGGTTCGTATCCAGGAATTCATAGTTGCGTATTTTTAATCCTTTGAATTTGTCGCCTTTCTCTTCCTCGATTTTTGATTTTATCCATTTGAATAATCTCGTAACGGCGTAAATAATAAAAATCAGAACTGCAAGCACCAGGGCAGCCAGTAAAAGATCCTTCAAGATCATTTGCCAGCTATGCTCAACCTTATACATCTTTATCGCATTGCCAATAACGTTTTTATGTTCAGTTGCCAGATCTTCTTTCGTCGTATTCATCCAGAGTGCATCCTGTTCAGAAATGCTTACGATCGTTTTATCTTTATAACTGATATCCAGCGTTAACTCAGCAGGAACGATGGTCAGGGAATCGGGATTATAATAATAATCGTTGGCAAGATTATATATACGCTCGGAAACGACTTCTGCGCGATTCCGCGGTGAAAAACTTCCTAGTTTTGTATACACGAAGAAGAGCGTATCCCGGGAAAGAATAACAGGAAAACCACTTATCCTGCTTCGAAGTGAGTCGATTTTTAATTTCTGGACGATTTTACGAACGGAATCTTTAATCCGGATCTGCTCCTGTTCATCAGTGATTGCCTGTTTTTTTGATTTGTCAGCTGCACCTAGCTGAAGCATTTCATTCTTCAACTCCATGAGCCGGATGGAATCGGCTTCCTGATAAGATTTTACAGATTGAAAATCTTCGGACTGTTGAGTGAGTATCGCATTTTTTACCGAATCTACCGCATGACCCGGCAC
>Ga0206929_1171_pt1 | contig 14939 bp, 13 predicted proteins | sample Alteio_BWOrgHeat_19_FD_152929 | JGI IMG/M metagenome (GOLD analysis project Ga0206929, IMG submission 152929) | Enriched cells from forest soil in Barre Woods Harvard Forest LTER site, Petersham, Massachusetts, United States -... | ecosystem: Environmental > Terrestrial > Soil > Temperate forest >...
AGAAAATATATTGTAGCCAGGTTCGCCCGGATCTACCCATTGCATTTCTTTTCTTTATTGCTTTTAGTTATACTGGTGACAGCATTTTCACCACCTGGCACCTATCCAAATGTGATAGAAAATCCCTGGGCCATACCAACCGGGTTTCTATTACTTCATTCCTATTATATACATAATATCTACACCTGGAATATACCTTCCTGGAGTATCAGCGCAGAATGGGCAGCCTATCTGTTATTCCCTTTACTGGCTTGGTTCCTGAATAAAAAAAAATGGACTGCGCTTGTCACACTTGGCCTGTTTGTAGTTCTGGCATATGTATCCATCATGTATTTTCTTCCAAGAAAGAATTTTTTATATCCCTCCATTCCGGTTCCGCATAACCTGAACACGACCTATGATTACGGTTTCCTGCGGGGTATTGCCGGATTTATTACAGGAATGATTGTATACAAACTGTATCAATGGCCCCCAATAAAGAATATTTTTTATAAAGATATATTTGCATATGGGTTTGTCATCATGCTGGTGTTGGTATTACATTTTGCGATGAATGATGCGATTTGTATTATTTTATTTGCGGCGCTCGTTCTCAGTTTTGCTTTGAATAACGGATCTCTCCACAAAGTCTGTAATAACCGGCTGGCACAGTATATTGGTAAAATATCATACTCTATTTATTTGATGCAGATATTTCTTCAGGAGCCCTTTTCGAAAGGGTTGCGTTTGCCCGGCGTGACGGGATTTGGAAGAGGAAAGCAAAATATAAATTTTTCAAGCGGATTAGGGTATGCCCTTTTATATCTGGTTCTTTTAATAGGTATTTCTTCCATAACCTATTATACGATTGAACAGCCTTGTAGAAAATGGATCAACAGATTGGCGGAAAAACCGCGAATTGAAAAATAATTGACCATACGTGCGATGACCAGCAGAACAAAAGGCATCGCTTTATTCCAGAAGTACATAACACCTGATTTAAATGGACTAATTCTTTATGGATAAGCCACCATCAGATATCAGAATAATCAGTTGGCCGCAAAAAAAAGATATCAGCATGCTGCACATTTTTCTGATATAACGGCATGGCAGTTAATTTTTTCCATTGGGCATCATCCGAAAATGCCTTCCAGTGTTTTTCACGTTCTTCCATGTTATTGAAAGTCGTCATGTACATCAGGTTGGGCATCCGGGGTCCGGCCACCACTTCGCTGTAAAAAACAGCGTTAAAGCCCAGCCGTTTAAAAAGTCCTATTTCATCACCCTCATTGAACATATTTACTTTGTTCTGAAATATTTTTTCTGTGGCGCTTTCATAGCTGCGTAGTTCATATACCCGTTCATGCTTTGCGGAACTGAGTGCGGGTAATTGCATTTGTGGTGCCAGGGGAAAAGCATATAAAATAATTGTTTCGATCCGTAAATATGGCGGTGCAGAAAAAACGGCGTTGATGTATTCAGAACCGGCAGTCAGATAGGTTTTATCTTTTTGCAGTTTTTCATACAACTGCTGGATTTCTCCGGCTGAATGGAAAGGAATAAACACATATATCTTTTTGTCGGAAACAGTATCATTGGTCAGTGATTTAAATACGCCGACGGAAGCGATTTTCATGCGGTGTAAAGCTGGCAGCAATGCATCCGAAAAATAATGATCGAGGACCTTTTCCTGAGCGGAATCTTTAAAATGATAAATACTCAGCATGTCATACTGTCTCTCAGGACCTGACGCGTAAACATGATTGGCAAACTGGAAGAGGATAACAAGGATCAATAAACGAAATGTGACTTTGTGATTTTTCATGTATATTTTTTTTCTGTAAAACAATGAATAAATAAAATTATAGATTTTGTATGTTCACTATCGGAAAGAATTGATTTTTTAAATTAAGAGCCTTACGCCTTACGCCTTAGCCTTACGCCTTAGCCCTTTGTCATCACCGTTGCCCCATTTCTCAATTCATCCGTTGCAAGTTGAACGATCTGATCACCCTCCTGTAACTTCCCGTATATTTCAATATTGCCGTCACTTTCTCTGCCTCTTTGTACGGGAACCCATTCTGCTTTTCCGTTCGTGATGCGAATCACAAATACCTGTTTTGTATTTTCTGTTACAGCGGATTGAGGAACAACAAATACTTTATCTGTATTGGTAAGGTCCAGCGATACCTGGGCAAACATGCCGGGTAATAATATTTTATTTTTATTTATTACATCCATTTGAAGTTGTTCAGTGCGCAATTGTAAATCCAGGGCGCCCGCAACCCGGCTGACGGTTGCAGTAAAATCTTTTCCGGGCAGTGTTCTTACAGAAAAATGAACGGTGTCTCCTAAATTAAAATAATCAGTGGCTGCTTCCGGAACGGCAATGACCAGTCTTAATTTGGCCTGCTCCTGTAAAGTCAGCAGTGGAATAACAGAGCCCGCGCCGGCAGGTCCTGCATAGGCACCCGGGTATACATTACTGGCACTGATTACGCCATCAAATGGAGCCCGTACTTCCAGGTAACGATTCAGATTGGTTGATTCATGATAACTGGATTGGGCAGCCATCAGGTTACTGCTGTCTGATTTCATTTTGTCGTATGCGATTTCGAGATCGTTGGGAGAAATAGTTCCGGGTATCTTACTGGTTTTATACATTCTCTCATAAGTGGCCCTGCTGGCAGCATAATATGCTTTGTTTGTCTGGATGATTTGTGCCGCAGTATTTGAAGCGTCCTGCATTTCCGGTGCCTCGAGTATCACCAGTAACTGGTCCTTTTTTACAACAGATCCCACATCAACAAAAAGTTTCTTCACAAAGCTGTTCACTTTCGCATAGAGGTCCACGGACTGAAACGGGCGCAACTCACCCGGTATCGTCATATGTGTTGTCAACTGTCCTTTGCTTAAAGAAAAAGTTTGTACGACTGTCTGTTCCGGAGCCTGGTTAACCGCAGCGTCTGCATGAGCTCCGCAGGATGCCGTAATGATCCAAAGAAGGATGGGTGCAACAAAAGAAATAATATATTTCATTTTATATGTTTTTTAGAAGAGCAGTTTGTAAATTATTGGGATGATCAAAATGAAGACTATGATTATCATCGGGGTCAAGAGAAACAGAATGAACTGTTCTTTTTTTCTGGACCATGGAAAATATAAGTGGCAGAGCCATCAGGGAGGCAAAGGTTGACGCCAGGAGACCACCGATCACAGCCTGGCCGAGCGGCGCTGTTTGTCCGCCCGATTCTCCCAGCCCGGTAGCCATGGGTATCATTCCGACAACCATGGAAATGCTTGTCATCAGGATGGGACGTAAACGAAGTCCTGCAGCCTGAATACCTGACTGTATGGAATCACTTCCTGCCTTTCTGATTTCTTCTGCATTGGTGACTAATAATATCGCGTTGGATACCGAAACGCCAACCGACATGATGATACCCATATAGGATTCCAGGTTGAGGGTCGAACCACAGGCAAGCAACATCAGTAATGAACCTGCCAGCACTGCGGGGATCGTGGTAAGTACAGTAAAGGAAAGCGGGAATGATTGATAGTTGGCCGCCAGCATCAGCAGCAATACAACCAGTGTAATCAGCAGACCTGTTTGAAGGCTACCCAGCGTTTGCGTCAGCAATCCCACTTCTCCACGCGTCTCTACTGTGATTCCGCGCGGGGGCGCATCGATTTCTTTGAGCGCTTTATTGACCGCAACCGCAGCCGAACCCAGATCTTTTCCATAAATATTTGCGCCGATGGAAAGAAACCGGGTGGCACCACGCCGGTCATATTCACTGATCACATGATCCCTTGTTAATGTGGCCACATCACCCAATACAGGTCTGAGACTATTTTGTTTTAATGGCATGGCCGCCAGATCTTCCATACTCGATAATTCATTCTGTGGTACTTCTACCTGAACATCATAAGAAGTGGCATTTGATTCATCCATCCATAACATTTTTTGTATATAGCGGCTGGAAGAAGTAACAGATGTTAGTGAGTTGGATACTTCGGTCATACTTAATCCGAGTTGTTTTACTTTTTCACGATCGATATTGATGAGGATGGCCGGGTTTTTCATTTGTTCCTTTAGTCCGATGTCCCGCAGATAGGGTATTTTTCGCATAGCACTCATCACTTTTTGCGCATAGATATTACTTTGCTCCAGATCCTTACCCATAATGGCTACTTCAATGGGTGTTGCTGCACCCTGGCTCATGATCTTATCAGTGAGGTCAATCGGTTCAAATGACATACTCACACCGGGCATCTCCTGATGCATAGCCAGGCGATAGCGTTCCTCCAGTTCATCCGTGTTTTTTATTTTGTATGATGGTTTGAGAGCCACCTGCAAAAGGATTTCATTGGAACTGCTGGTAAATAATATGATAGGTAGCGTAGCGAAGTTGGCTGGCTGTGTTCCGAGAAAAGCAGAAGTGATTTCTACATTTTGTTTTCCAACCATTTTATACAAAACGTCCTGCGCCTGTAACAAAGTGGCTTCCGTAGTCTCCAGTCTTGAACCCTGCGGAGCCCGGATACGCACCTGGAACTGTCCGTCATTTGCGGCAGGAAGAATCGTTTTTCCAATTGAATTCACAGCTACAGCGGTAATAGCCAGTGTACTCAGGAAATAGAAACCAATGACAAGTTTTTTGTGTTCTGATCCCTTCCCGAGCAAACGCAGGAATCGTTGTCTGAATTTTTCAAATGCGCCGGGACGTTTCGGGGTTATTTCTCCGGTCTTATTATCCGGCTTATCTTTTAATACCCAGTTTGATAAAACCGGTACCAGGGTTTGCGATAATAGAAATGCGGTGATCATCGAAAATCCGACCGCCATGGACAGCGGAAGGAACATACCCTGTGGGACTCCCGTCATCAGAAAAGCGGGAGCGAACACAGCCAGTGTGCTTAAAAGGATCAACAATTTTGGCAGGGCAATTTCATGACAGGCATCCGCAACCGCTCTTGCTTTTGTCTTTCCCAATTCCATATGACGATGTATATTCTCAACCGTTACGGTGGATTCATCCACCAGAATACCAATGGCCAGTGCAAGTCCGCCCAGTGTCATAATATTAATGGTCTGTCCGAATGCTTTCAATAACAGGGTACTGGTGATAATGGAAATGGGGATATTGACCAGCACGATCAATACACTTCTTGGATCTCTCAAAAATAAAAGCACCATGAGTCCGGTCAGGAACGCACCAATAACACCTTCATGAATAAGACTTTCCACGGCATTAATGACATAGACCGACTGATCGAATTCAAATTTTAGTTGTACATCTTCCGGAAGCAGCGATTGCATGGAAGGAATGGCATTCTTTAAATCCTGTACTACGGACCATGTGGAGGCGCCAGCCGTTTTTACAATGGGTATGTAAATAGATTTTTTACCATTCACATAGGCAAAACCGGTTGTAATATCTGCGCCATCTTCCACTTTTGCTACATCCCTTAAATAAACCGTTGCTCCGTTTTGATACAGCAATGGAATATTGCCAAAGTCCGGAATCTTTGAAAGCACGGTATTGACGGGCGTCAGATAAGAGGTTTTACCCATATTGACTATACCTGCCGCGGAAATATGACTATTGTCCTGCACAGCTGTAGTTATCTGCTGCGGAGTAATATTATGACTGCGCATCAGATCGGGATCTATACTGATTAAAACAGTTCGCACATTGCCACCCACGGGAGGAATGGCCGCAAGTCCCGGCACTTTTGAAAAACTGGGCCTCACCCATACATTGGCCAGATCCTCTAATTCAGTTACGCTGCGTTTTGGACTACTCAATGCCAATTGCCCCACGGGAAGTGTCGACGCATCAAACCGTATTATAAACGGCGGTGGAGTGCCGGGTGGCATTTCATTCGCTGCCCGATTGGAAAGAGCCGTGACTTCGGCAGCAGCCTGCGCCATATTGGTGCCTTCATAAAAGCTGAGTTTCAGCAAACTCAAACCCTGAATATTATTTGTTTCAATCGCTTTCAGTCCGTCGGTATACAAATAGATGTTCTGATAATTGGTGGAAATAAATCCTTCCATCTGCTGCGGTGATAGACCGCCATAGGGCTGTGCCACATAAATAGTAGGAATATTCAGATTCGGGAAAATATCAATGTTGATCGTTCTGACTGCCATGATCCCGAAAAGGACAAGCCCTGACACCAACACGATAATCGCGATTGGTTTACGTAATGCAGTTGTTATAAGGTTCATTCATTTTAATTTAGAATTGTAATAAAAATAAACTGCTGTCGCCTGCAGCAATTGCCTTATACAACAGCGCCTGCCATACTGCGGTGCAGGCGACGTTACTGGATGCTTCCGCCTGGTTCAGAAAAAATAAAGTTTGTGTAACATCAACGATATTGGTCAGGCCGTTTTCATACAGCGCTTTTTTTTGATCATAAGCATCCTGCGCTGATTTTAACTGAATGGGTACTTCCCGGTATTTTGTAAGCGCATTACTGATTTGCTGATTTGCAAAATGCAGCTGGTCAGAATATTTTATGGCCGCCTGACTATAATCATCTTTATAAGCAGCAGAAATAAAACGCTGACTAAGCACTTTTGATTTTACCCTGGTCAGGTCTGTAATATTCCAGGTAACTCCGATGCCCACCAGATAATTGGCCCGCACGGGATCGACCCCTTTTAAAAAATTATCCGAATAGTCATCCGGATCGGAAGAAAAACTGCCGCCAAATCCTGAACCCCGTTCCTGTCCAATGGCAAAAAAACTGAACCGGGGCAGCGCTGTCTTTTGAATATACGTTGCTGTCAGGTCGCTGGTTATTACCCTGCTGTCCAGGTAGCGCAAAACGGGATGCAGCTGCAGGTTTACTTCATTCTGCGACGGAATATTTTTTGGAAGCGTTGTAACGAAACTTGTATCGAGATTATAATATGTTTGCTTTACACCCATTTCTATGGACAGCTGACTGGCCTGGGTTTGTTCAAAATTTTCCGCATCAGTCAGGGACATCCGTGCGGTCGAAAGTTCTGCGTTGGCGATGGAACTGTCAACACCCGGATTCAGGCCATTCATTGTTCTTGCAATGATAATGTCCCTCAGCCGGCTGATCCGTTCCACATTGTCTTGCATAACTATTCGCAGGCGCTGTGCTGTGAGCAGGTTCAGATATAAACCGATCACCGTGGTCTCCACATCAAATTTTGTCTGACGCAGATCTGCCCGGTCCTGTTCATACTGACCCCTGGTGGCGGCTACGAATGATCTCTGTAAACCAAAGGAAAAAACATTCATATTTATATTTACATTGTATAATGCTCCGAAACTGGCATTCATGTTTTGTGAAGCGTTGTTAGATGCTGTAATGGTGGTGACACCCTGCAAACCTGAGCCAAGCCCGTTCACGCCATTTAATGTTCCGTACGCTGTTTGTGCAGCTAAAATAAAATCAGGCAATGCATTTTTTTTTGCTGCCTGAACGGCTTCAGCAGATGACCTTGTATAATTTGTTTTCGATTGAATCATATAGTTTGCTCCCGCGGTTTGCAATGCATCGGTCATGGATAATGTCTTGTCCGGATTTTGCGCGGCAACAGGCATCTGACAGAACAGAAGCATCTACACAGGCCAGATCCATACATGTTTTATCTTTTTCGCTTTCATTTTTTAAATCAGTTAATTGAGTTCTGCATTGGACGAAAGAGAATACATCATCAGATCGAGTTTTATCTCCCTGTCATCATTGTTATTGTCATACAGACTGATGATTAAATCCCATTCCTTTCCTCCGGATTCGTGCATGTTCGTTCTGTTGCCAATAACAATCAATCCGGAACAGGGATTTTTACTATCGCCATCATCAACGACACCTTCCAATAAATAAACCAGTTCGTCGCCTGTGGTACCGGACAGATTTATATCCAGACCACAATAGATATGGGCATTCACTTTTATTCTTTCTTTTTCAAAGGCGAACCGGGTGCGTTCTGTTTTTTTTGAAGAGGAGGTTGCCGGAAATCCATTCGTTTCGAGAATCAGGTATTTGTTTTCAAAGTCGATATTTATTTTTACCAGCGGCAAATGCATTTTGATATAATCTCTGTACAGAACACCCCTGTGGCGAAAATCTTTTTCAGAAGCAGGGATTGAATATTCAAAGCTTTTGAGATATACAGGCTGTTTCATTTGTTTGTTTTTTGTGTTGATGTAAACTTACTGTTAGAAACAAGGGAGAAGAACCGCAAATCGTTCAATGGGCAATAAGTATAGATGAGTTCACTTTTAAGAGATTATTACGCAAGACTTTTAATTTCACCGCACTGAGCAATGGGTACTCTTACATCAAAACAATAACTGCGGATTGATTTTTGTTTTTTAGCCAGCGACAGCATGAGCAGCCCGATAAATACAGACGATACCAGGCCGACCGCCTTTGTGACGAATGCGCCACTGAAACAACCAATCAGAAATGGTAAAATAATGTACGTGCCATGCAGGAGTTTTAATTTTAGATTTTGTTTCTCTTCACCCGTATGTTTCAGGAATGCGGCCAGGTCCATAATAAATTGCGTGGTGTTGCCTGTCGTTAAAGTGGTGGGTGGTTTATTTGATTCGTAACGATTTCATAGGGGAGAATTACGAAGTTTCCGGTAACATGCGCAGAGAAAAGCCGGTCGGCACCAATAAAAGTTGAAGTGTCAGCATAACCTGCTACATAACTTAATATAATGCTGGTAAAATTAACCCCGTCTATTTTCATAAAATCTTTTTAAGATGGCAGATATTTCAATCGAAGGTCCGTTCTCTTCAAACCTCCATATGCCCGTAATCGTTCATCGGGCAAAATCCATAGCTGAATTTTGAACCCTCCTGATCCGACGACAGATATTGCCTGTTCAACGACATTTGCTTTTCCCCTGCCAGGGTGCTTGATAGTTTTGTCCTCGATAAATATTAAACACCATTTTTATGAAGAAAGCATTTGTTTACAGTCTGCTGTTTCTTGCGATTATAGCCGGAAGCAGTTTTAAATTCCTTCTGCCCAATTCTCCCAAATCTTTATTGAAACTGCCCGGCGGATTTCAGGTGCATGTGATAGCGGACAGCCTCGGAGCTGCCAGGCATATTGCAGTAACCAGTAATGGCATCGTTTATGTCAAACTCGCGAAATTGAAAAATGGTAAGGGCATCATCGCTCTCCGGAATCTAAATGGCGACGGGTACAAAAAAACCGGATTTGGAAATTATATAGGCACGGGTATTTATGTGAAGGATGGATGGCTCTATGCTTCCTCCAATTCAGATATTTATCGCTATCGCCTCGACGGAAATGGGGAAGTGATTGATACAGCACATGCAGAAAAAATTGTTACGGGGTTACTGGATCGTCATGAACATAATTCCAAATCCATCACACTCGATAATAGTGGTTATCTATATGTAAATGTGGGCGCTTATTCGAACGCCTGTCAGTTGCAGGATCGCGCCCAGGGTTCACCCGGAATGAATCCATGTCCGATACTGGATTCCGCTGCCGGTATATGGCAATTCAGGACCGACAAAGGCGGACAGACCTACGCTGACGGAGTACATTATGCAACCGGATTGCGCAATGTGGTCGGCCTGGATTGGAACAATGATATCGATCAGCTTTTTGTGATGCAACATGGAAGGGATCAGCTTTTTCAACTGGATCCTGGTCTCTATGATGCGAAGCAAAGTGCTGAACTCCCTGCAGAGACGATGTATGCCCTTCATGAAGGAGATAATGCAGGCTGGCCCTATGTTTATTATGATCCCTTTCAAAAGAAAAAAATTGTGTCACCTGAATATGGAGGAGACGGGAAAAAAACCGGCGGTGAAAATGCTATAGATCCGATTGCCGCTTACCCAGCGCATATGGCGCCTGACGGACTCGTATTTTACACAGGAAAAATGTTTCCTGAAAGATATCGTCATGGCGCTTTTATCGCATTTCACGGATCATGGAACAGGGCGCCGGAAAAACAAAAAGGATATTTTGTAGTATTCCAGCCTTTCAAAGATGGTAAGCCCAATGGGAGCTGGGAAGTCTTTGCAGATAATTTCGCCGGGTCAGATGATATCAGTTCTCCGGGTCAGGCATTACACCGCCCCTGCGGACTCGCCCAGGGACCCGACGGTGCGTTATATGTTTCAGATGATGCCAAAGGAACTATTTACAGAATTACTTATGATGCCAGATAAATCCTCAAAAATTGCCATAAAAAATCATACTCATGAAAAGCAGGATAGTGGTGGTTATAGCGATGCTCGGTACAGGGGTGTTTAGCCTGAATTTCAGGCCCACCCCGGCCGAAGCATACCTAAGCGGTCCGGGCCCATCCAGTATGCAACGCGGACAAAAAATTTACGAACAAACATGTTTGCCCTGTCACCAGGCTGATGCGGGTGGTGTACCGGGAATGACGCCACCTCTTCAAAAAAGTTCTTATGTGCAGGGCCCGGCACCGAAAGTGATCGGGATTGTGTTGAATGGTTTGAATGATGGCGTGGAGATTGACGGAGAATCGTATTCGAATCCCATGCCTCCATTCAGTACCGCATTAAAAGATCAGGATATAGCTGATGTACTGACGTACGTACGCAGTCATTTCGGAAATAAGGCGAGTTCTATAAGCGTAACTCAGGTTAGTCAAATCAGACAGCGTTTAAACAAGTAAAAAGTAAAAAGAAAAAGTAAAAGAGTTAATAATTAATAAATAATAGCTAATAATTAAAATCATGGAATACAGAAAACTGGGTAACACAGAAATAGAATTATCTGCCATCACATTCGGTGCATGGGCAATCGGAGGATGGATGTGGGGTGGTGCCGATAAAAAAGATGCATTAGAGGCCATTGCGGCATCGTATCATTATGGTGTAACGTCTATCGATACAGCGGCTATTTATGGGCAGGGAAGAAGTGAAGAAATTGTCGGAGAGGCGCTTCGCAGTCTGCCCCGTGATAAGGTTCAGATACTGACGAAATTTGGTATGCGCTGGGATGAAAAAAAAGGAGCCCTCGATTTTAAAAGTACCGACAACGCGGGCCATCCAATAGATATATACAGATATGCCGGGAAAGAAAGTGTCATAAAGGAATGCGAAGACAGTCTTCGTCGATTAGGTACGGATTATATCGATCTCTATCAGCAACATTGGCCCGATGTAACGACACCGATCCCGGAAACTATGGAAGCCTTAAATATACTTCTGCAACAAGGTAAGATACGGGCAGCCGGAGTGTGCAATTATTCTGCGGATCAAATGGTTGAAGCCGAAAAGTTCATCGACCTGGCGTCCAACCAGGTTCCCTATAGTATGGTGGAAAGATCCATCGAAGAAGAACTGGTGCCCTATTGTCATAATAATAATAAGTCCATTCTTGCTTATAGTCCTTTGCAAGGCGGATTGTTGACTGGTAAGATCCGCCCTGATCATGTATTTGCACCCGGAGATCATCGCCCGGCGACTTCCTATTTTAAACCGGAGAACATCCGGCGCACAGATATATTGCTGGATAGATTGAAACCGTATGCAAATTTAAAGGGCGCTACGCTGTCCCAGCTCGTCATCCGATGGACGATCGAGCAGCCCGGAATCACGATCGCCCTGGTGGGTGCAAGAAATAAGGAACAGGCAATTCAAAATGCACTGGCTATAAATATTCAGTTGTCAAAAAGAGAGATTGATTTACTTGATAAAGAATTAGACAAACTAATATTAGTTAATGACAAAGTACTTGCCTAATTAACAATTAACAATTAACAATTGACAATTATGAAAGTTGGTTGGGTAGGACTCGGAAATATGGGCAGGCCCATGTCACAGCGTTTGGTAAAAGCAGGTTATCCCGTCATGGTTTACAATCGTGACAAGGCTAAGGAAGAAGCATTGAAAATAACCGGAGCCGGTGTCGCGTCCTCTCCCCGGGCGTTAATGGAAGAGTCAGATATAATTTTCATCATGGTTACTGATGATCTTGCGATCAGACAGATTTTTACCGGAGATAACGGTCTGCTTGGCACAATGGCAACCGGTAAAATGATCATAAATATGAGCACCGTTTCGCCGGGTATAAGTAAGGACATGGCCTTATCCTGCGGCCGGGAAGGTAATTTCTATCTGGATGCTCCCGTGTCGGGAAGTGTAAAACAGGCAGAAGAAGGAGAATTGGTTATCATGGTCGGCGGACGTGAAGATATATTGGAAAAAGCGAAACCCATATTTGAACATCTGGGGAGGCTTACACTTCGTATGGGCGATACCGGTGCCGGCAATAAAGCAAAACTTGCAATCAACATGCTGCTTGCCTTTTATGCACAGGGCCTTGCAGAAGCGGTTGTTTTTGCGCTGAAAAACGAAATCAAAACGAAGGACTTCATCACGATCATAAATAATAGCGCTTTGAGAAATATATTCACTACAATAAAGGGAGATGCAATCATCCAGCAAAATTATAAAGCTGCTTTTGCATTGAAACATATTGCAAAAGACTTACGGCTGGCAAAGGAAGAAGGAATGACAACGCCCATGGGAGAAGCAGTATGTAAAGCATTCCAGGAGGCTGAACCGGCTTGGGGAGAAGAAGATATTATTGCAATTTTAAAGCATCTTGGCTCGCTTCAATAAATTCATTTCTTTTTTTGCGACAGTCGCCTCCGTGTTGTTGGTACTTCTGTTCCAAGCAGCATGCCCCAGGCTTTCATTTCCGGTATCCTGTCAAATATTATTTTCAGAACACCGATAGCCGGTATAGATAAAAACATACCGGCAATTCCCCATAGGGCGCCACCCATCAAAACTATAATAATGGAGATCAGGGCATTGATTTTAACCTTGGAAGCAACTATATAGGGAACCAGGAAATGGTTGTCAACAAACTGAATGGCCATGTAGGCGACGATGATCCATAACTCAATGGAAAATCCATCTTTCGTAAGCATTGCAACCAGTATCGGAAATAAAACGGCCAGGATGCCCCCAATGAAGGGGAGTATATTGAGTAAAGCACCGATCACGCCAAGAAGGATCGCATAGGGCACGCCCAAAATCAGGAGCGCAACTGTATTAAGGGTGGCCACAATGAGGGCTTCCAGTAATAATCCGAACATATAATTCTGAATGGCCCCTTTTGTTTGTGTTAAAACAAAGCCCACTTCTTTCTCACCGGATTTGGCAAACAGTTCAAAAAGAAAATTTAAAATAAGTTTTTTATAAAACAGGAAGAGGAAAGTATATACCGGTAATAAAACAGTTATTTCCAGGCCGCCAAGAACAGTTCCCATAGCAGTAGCCAGCACGGGTTTCATACTTGTTTCCGCCTGGCTTATATATTCATTCTGTTTTTTTGTATTGATCCCAAAATCGGTTCTTGCGAATTGTTGAATTTTTTTAAACAGCATTCCGATTTTCTCCTTAAAAACCGGCCATTCACTCGAAAACCCTTTCATTTCCATAAACAGAAAATAGGTAACCCCCGTTATAATCAGCATGGCGACAATTATAGAGATGGCGATGGCCGCTATTTGGGGAAAACGATGTTTCTCAAGAAATATAGTCAGCGGATTCAGCAGAATGGCCAATAAAAGAGCAAATGCCAGCGGAACCAGGATGTCACGTAAATTCAGGAGGATATAGGATAAAAGAACCATTCCGAACATAATGACCGTAACCTTCAAATAAAACGGGTATTTCTTTATCATGGGCTCTGCAGATTTAAGAACATGCTTGTTATCATAAATAATCGGGCCCGTCGGGAATTAACTAGTGTAATTTCCATACTTTTAAATGTACATTCTGCAACCGATCGTGGCTCTGGAAGAATTTAATGATTAAAATATTGAATTTCAATATATTATCAGCTTCAATTAAAACGATTGATTTCATTGTTTTCCGGTCTGAAATAAAACAAACCTTTCCTTTGACTGCATCTTTCGGGATTATTTAGTGAACTGGTATTACGATCAAACCTGAAAGGACCCAACATACGATTGGGTTGCAAAAATAGTTTGTAATGAATAAAACATTTTTATTGGCTGATGATGATCCGGATGATGTAGACATGTTCCGGGAGGCTCTTTCAAAGATTGATCCATCGTTTATTTTTTATCACGCACAGGACGGAATGGGGCTATTTGATAAACTGGGAGATAAAAACCTGAAGAAGCCGGACATTATTTTCCTGGATATTAATATGCCCGTGATGAACGGTTGGGAATGCCTTGCCAAATTAAAACAAAGCGAATCACACAGGGATATACCCGTTGTCATTTATTCCACCGCATCACACCACCGGGAAGTAGAGAAAGCATTTGATATGGGAGCATTATGTTTTTTTACGAAACCCACAGAATTCAAACGGCTAATACTAAATCTTCGAACGATCGCAGACGGCCTCGGTAAAGATATGCCTTCATTAATCAGCCATCTGGACGGTATACAATGTAAAGTACACTGACGTATTAAGCAGAAAAATAAACCCGGTAAACATATCATTTACCGGGTTTTCAGATCACAGCGTGCTTATGCACTAGGCCTCTTGTTCCTGTGCTGCGTCATAATTCACATTTTCCTCAGCAATGGCTGTGAGCTTTTCATCGGCGGTTTTCTCTTCATTTAAAGTAGTTTCCAGAATCTCCGCGACATCGTCATGTCCGAGATTGCGGGCCAGTTGCACTAAACCGCCGTATGTGGCTATTTCATAGTGTTCAACTTTTTGTCCTGCCAGGATAAGTCCAACATCCCGGGTGGAAGTTCCTGCTTCCGTTTCTTCTACAATACTGTCGCCTTCTTTTGTAATACCGTCCATGGCCTCACATTTTTTTGCCTGTGGTTTAAATCCCAGCTTTTCGAAAACCTGTTCCAGTCTTTCCACATGTCCCTTCGTTTCTTCCAGATGATTGTTGAAGGCTTCCTTCAATTCCGTAGCGGTCGCCGCTT
>Ga0206929_1172_pt1 | contig 14869 bp, 10 predicted proteins | sample Alteio_BWOrgHeat_19_FD_152929 | JGI IMG/M metagenome (GOLD analysis project Ga0206929, IMG submission 152929) | Enriched cells from forest soil in Barre Woods Harvard Forest LTER site, Petersham, Massachusetts, United States -... | ecosystem: Environmental > Terrestrial > Soil > Temperate forest >...
TCCATAAGCGTCGATATGGTCAAAAAGTTGGGTGGTGGTTTGGCAGAATTTATCTACATCTTCATGAATAAAAAAAGTCCGTCTTTTGCCTAATAATCTTAATTGGGATCGCCATAAGCTTTTTCGTGAAAGATCGAGAGCATAAACCTCATGGGAACTTGGCTCTAGTTTCCTAATGACATAGGGAAGGATCTCCCCGCAGCCTGCAATCAATACCCGGTGCCTATCTTTGACAAAAACTGGAGGAGTGATTTGTTTTATTTCGTAAAGGAGCTTCCCTACAAAAAGTGAAGAGGCTAGCCAGCCGTCTTGCCATATCGGTTTTGCCAGCAAAGAGTAATGAGGATAGGGGTAGCGTTCATATAGTTTTTGTACCGACAATGTTATAGATTCTGATAGGGTGGAAGCATACCTATCCATAGAGTCTCCAAAGATAAGGCTTTTAACCGTGCAAAAAGACACAACAGCTTTTCATCACCACAAAGATACTATAACTAAATTATCAGAACGCATCCTTGAGTGCCAACGCGCCTATTACCGAGGCAGCCCTCTTATTAGTGATGTTGAGTACGACGCTTTAGAAAAACAACTTCAGCAGCTTGATCCTAAGCACCCTATTTTATGGAAGGTTGGTCATAAAGGCAGCGTGGACGAAGGCAAAAAAGTAGCCCATGAACCACCTATGTTGTCTTTGGCAAAAACTTATGACCTTGAAGAATTAAAGACTTGGGCCAAAGGGGAGCTATTAACAGGGACTTTAAAAGTCGATGGGGTGAGCTTAAGCCTAGTATACGAGAATGGTTTGTTGGTATTGGCTAAGACCAGAGGGAATGGAGAATGGGGTGAGGACGTAACTAAGAAAATAGAATGGGTTCCTGACTGCCTGAGGAAGCTTGTTTCTATAAAGCCTGGAGGAGTGATTCCGCAAAAAGCCGAAATCCGTGGGGAATTGTACTGTGATGATGCGCAGTTTTCTAAGCTTCTTATTGAAATGGAAGCCTTGGCATTAGATAAACCCACCAGTCCACGTAATATCGTTGCTGGGATTTTAGGACGCAAGCATCATGACGCACTAGCTCGGTACTTTGGTTTTTTTGCTTTCGATCTGTTGGTCTCTTTTCAAGAGATACCTTTTAAAAGTGAGGTTGAAAAATACCATTGGCTCGAAGATCATAGGTTTAAGCTGCCTTTCTATAAAGCTTTGAAAACGGAAGCGCAAATAGCTTCTTTTCTTGAGGAAACAAAATACTTTATGGAAGAAGGTGAACTCGGCATCGACGGAGCTGTGTTTACTTATGATGATTTAAGCAAGCACGAAGAGTTAGGGAAAACCTCTCACCACCCTCGTTATAAACTATCTTATAAATGGCAAGGGGAGACCAAAGAATCCCAGATCAAAGACATCCGTTGGGCTACTTCTAGATTGGGGATTGTCACCCCAGTAGCCATCGTCGACCCAGTTTATTTGAGCAGCGCTAGTATCACTAATGTGACCTTGCATAATGCTGCTTATGTGAAGCAATTCAATCTAAAGACTGGTGACGTCATAAAGATCGTGCGTTCTGGGGAAGTGATACCTAAATTTTTAGAGGTGGTAGAAGCAGCTAGTGGAGAAGCGCTACTCCCTGAAAATTGTCCTTCTTGTGGTGAGGTTCTCTACTATGATCAGGTCCGTTTACTGTGCTCACAGAAGAAAAGTTGTCCAGCGCAGCAGTTTGGCTCCATCCTCAATTGGATTCGCTGTGCGGAGATCGATGATTTAAGCGAAAAACGCGTGAGATCCATGGTGGAGTTAGGGCTCATTTCTCATCCTTCAGACCTTTATCGGCTCAGCTTAGAAGATCTGCTTAAGCTGCCATTAACTAAAGAAAAAATGGCACAGAAATTATTAACGAATATCGCTAAATCCAAGATGCTACCCTTAACTCAATTTTTAAATGGCTTAGGGGTTCCAGGTATGGGACGAGCCTTATGGGAAGAGGTTCTTCAGGTTTTTCCCTCTTTAGAAAAAATATTGCAAGCCAAGCTAGAAGACATTGCCGCCATTAGTGGGTTTGGTACCTTACGGGCCACTGTGGTCGTGGAAGCTTTGCAGGAGAAAACACCTGATATCCAAAAATTGTTGGAAGTGGGGGTTGAGCCCTTTATCAGAGTGAAACCTGTGCAGCAGGGGAGTTTGCCTTTGGCAGGCAAGTTGTTTGTGATCACCGGCTCTTTATCCCGTCCTCGTCAAGAAGTGGTAGATGCCATTGTATTGGCCGGTGGTAAAGTTACCGAATCTGTTTCAAAAAAAGTAACTGCTTTGATTACTGAAGCCTTAGATTCAGGCTCGAGCAAAGCTAAGAAAGCTCAAGAATTAACTATTCCCATTTGGTCTGAAAAAGAACTGTGGGATAAAACAAAAGGATAAAGTCGTGATGGAAAAATTATCACAGGATCTCTTAGATAAGATTGCCCGAGGCGAAGCTACTACCGGAGATGACGATATCTTTGGACTTCCTAAAGAAGGTATTAAAAACCTTATGCTGATTCCAGTTCCTTGGGAAGCTACAGCTTCTTATGGTAGAGGCACAGCTACGGCACCTTATGGGATCATCGAAGCAAGCGCGCAAGTGGACTTAGAGGATCTGTGTTTTGATCGGCCTTATCAGTTTGGTATAGGCCTCGATGAGATTAATGAAGATATCTTGGCTTTGAACGAAAGAGCCGTAAGCTTGGTACAAGAATTCCGTGATAAAAGAGATGCTGGTAACGAAGATCTGAGTCTGGTCGCTCAAGTGAACCGCATGTCGGATCAGGTGAACTCTTGGTTAGCAGAGCGTTCTTTGTACTGGCGTAAGCAAAATAAATTGGTAGGTATTTTGGGTGGAGATCACTCTGTACCTTTCGCTTTTATTAAGCAACTAGCTACAGAATACGAAAAATTCGGTATCCTTCATATCGATGCCCATTTTGATTTACGTAATCAGTTTGAAGGGTTTCATTTTTCTCATGCTTCGATCATGCATAATGTGATTACCCAAATTCCTCAGGTCTCTTCACTAGTCCAAATTGGGATTAGAGATTTTTCCAGAGAAGAACGATTATTTGCTGAAGATCACAAAGACCGGCTCCATACTTTTTATGATCGTCAGCTTTTTAGAAGCAAAGCTGAGGGAGAGACATTTAAAGTCCTGACTCACGATATTCTTTCATTACTGCCTAAGCACGTTTATATATCTTTTGATATCGATGGGCTTAAACGGGAATTTTGCCCACAGACGGGCACACCTGTCCCAGGTGGTTTAGAGTTCAACGAAGCGGTATACCTTATCGAAGAGCTGGCTCTCAGTGGAAGGAAGATTATCGGTTTTGACTTAGTAGAAGTTGCTGGGGATAGAGATAAGCCGTGGGATTATAACGTCGGGGCTCGTATGCTATACAAGCTCTGCGCGGCTATGGTTCATAGTCAAAATTTGTGATTCTTAATGGCATTGCGTCGCTCAACTAAGATGACATCCTGAGTGCTCTCTATAGATTTGATCACTTCGTTGAGCTGTTTAATGTTTTTCAAGGTCACTTCAAAGTATAAAATCCCTTTTAAATCGGTTGAAACATTGACCTGAGCCTTGAGGATATTAGCTCCACACTTAGAGATCGCAGAAGTGACATCCGCTAGGACTCCTGTTCTATCGTTGGTTAAAACCCTTAAATAAACATTGTGCAGAGTCGTTAATTTTTCCTCAACCCATGAAACGGCGATCCGTCTTGCTGGATCTAAGTCTAAGGCTCTTGGGCATGAGTCTTTGTGGATAGAAACCCCTCGACCGCGAGTGATAAACCCGATGATCTCTTCACCTGGTAGTGGTGAGCAGCAGCGACCAAAAGTAACTAAAATGTTATCTAGGCCAGAGACAAGCACGCCACCATGAACAATTTTTTTGCTCGATTGAGGGACTACGAATGTGGCTTTAGCTTCTTTAGGTTTTTCTTCTAAGTGAGGCTTCTTTTCCTCTTCTGGATAAACGCGTAAAATAACTTCTTTAGCGCTGATTTTGCCATATCCAATCGAGATCAACAAATCATCGAGACCGCTTTCTTTAGCTGCTTTAATCAAAAGATCGATCTTATGATCCTTGATCATTTTTTCAAGATCAAGACCCCGATGCACTAGCTCTTCGTGGAGGAGTTTTTCGCCGATAGCTCGGCTACGAAGGCGTTGCTCGTTGCGCAGAAAAGAACGGATTTTATTTTTAGCTTTAGAAGTAGTGACGAAGCCAAGCCAGTCTTTAGAAGGCTGTTGGTGAGGTGAGGTGAGGATCTCAACAATATCACCAGAGTGAATTTTGTTGCGCAAAGGGGTGATGCGTCCATTTACCTTAGCACCGACAGCATGAAGCCCAATATCTGTATGCACAGCAAAAGCGAAATCTAGAGGCGTAGAGGCTATAGATAATTGGATGACGTCCCCTTGGGGAGTGAATACAAAAATTTCTTCTTCAAAAAGATCGACTTTAACAGCAGCAAGGAATTCATCCGGGTCTTTCAAGTCGTTCTGCAATTCCATGATTTGCCGAAGCCAAGTGAATTTCTCAAGGTCGGTGGTTTTGCTCTGTGGTGGGGTTTTTTCTTTATAAGCCCAGTGAGCAGCAACCCCGAACTCACAGACCCTATGCATTTCGTTGGTGCGGATTTGAATCTCTGCAGGAGCGCCATTAGGTCTAATAACTGTGGTATGCAAGGATTGGTATAAGTTGGCCTTAGGCATCGCAATATAATCTTTGAATCGGCCTGGCATAGGCTTCCAAATGGAATGAACGATACCCAATACTTCATAACAATCTTTAAGAGAGTCGACGATGATACGAAAAGCGAATAAGTCGTGGATATCTTTGAAGGCTAATTGTCGATCGAGCATTTTTTTGTAAATAGAATAAAAATGCTTCGGACGCCCATAAACCTTTGCGTTTTGAAATCCATATTTCTTAAGTTCCATCTCCAAGATGGATTTGACTTCGTCGATATAAGATTCTCGTTCTTTTTTCTTAGCAGCAATATTTCTGCTTATCTCTTTGTAAATCTCATTCTTTGTTTCTTTTAAACATAAGTCTTCTAGTTCGCTTTTTAGGCTATAGATACCTAAACGGTTAGCGAGTGGCGCATATATTTCTAAGGTTTCTTGAGCGATTCTTTGTCTCTTCGCATGGGGCAGAGAGTCGAGGGTGCTCATATTGTGAAGACGGTCGGAAAGTTTGATAATAATAACCCGCAAGTCTTTAGCCATAGCCATGACCATCTTACGGAAATTTTCTGCGAGCTTTTCTTGGTTGGAACGGAATTTTATCTTGCTGATTTTCGTGAGGCCATCGACGAGATCAGCAATGACTTTGCCAAACTCCTTCTCTATCTCTTCAAGAGGGGTGTTGGTATCTTCCACTACGTCATGAAGCAGTGCTGCAATAAGAGAAGCAACATCCACCCTGAGGTCGGTTAAAATAGAAGCGACTTCGATAGGGTGAGTGATATAAGGCTCACCAGACTGCCGGGTTTGTTTGCTATGTTTAATCAGTGCGAATTGGTAAGCTTTTTCAATAAGAGCCAAGGCTTTTTCATCATGAATATAAGTCTTAGCTTTAGTTAGAAATTTATCAAACACTATATCGGGATTGATAATAACTATTTTAGCAGCATGCGAAGTAACCTTTGAATTCTCAACAGGCTCTTCTTTATGATCTTTTATCGATGTCTTATCAGAATTATTTTTACCCATTTTAAGCCTAGAGAAATATTAAAATTGATCCTTAGGAGCTATCTTTAAATTTTTAGATAGAGCCTTTATTTCTTTTAACCATGGTGCCGTTTCAAATTCAGAAAGCAGGGTTTGATTGTGTTTGATGCCGAGTTCTCGGCTTAAGCTGACAGGGCGCCCGAGACTAACAAGATTTTTTAGTTCAGCATAGGATTTTTCTAGGTCGTCGTTGATGATAAAATGTTCAAAAGAGGCAGCAGAATTCAGCTCTTGCTTAGCAGTAATCAGGCGTTTCCATCTAACTTCTAGGCTATCCGTACCTCGGCTCGTAAGCCTTTCCCATAGCGTTTTTAGTGAGGGGGGAAGAATAAATACAGATTGTGCTGTAGGTATGGTTTTTTTAATAGACTCCCATCCTTGAACATCAATCTCTAAGATAATCCGGTGGCCTTTTGCTCGTATACGTTCAATTTCATTAAAAGTAGTGCCATAAAAATTCCCAAATACCTCGGCCCATTCCAGGAAGTCTTGACGATCGATGCTTTTTTGGAAGGCATCTTTGTCCACAAACCAATAATGGACACCATTTTCTTCACCCTGTCTTTGGGGACGGGTAGTGAGGCTAATAGAAATTTCCACATCGGAGACTTCTTTAATTAAGCGCCGAGTCATGGTGGTTTTCCCGGTGCCCGACGGAGCTGCAATGATGAAAATATCGCGTGAGTTTTTCATAGTCAAAGTTTCCCATGAAGCAGCTGAAGCTAGTAAAGGCCAGGGCCTCTTATCTATTCATTATTGAGAGATCGATAAAAGATATCAGTTAGTAGATATATCGGCCAGGTTGTGAAGTTCTGCAATTATAAAGTGGTGCTTATGTGGATAGATAACTGTGTAGTTTTTTTAAAAAACACTAAAAAAGCAGTTATTCCCTTAAAAATCAAAGTTTTTGCGTTTCTTCTATTGGCAGCGTTATTTCTTTTTGAGGCGAAGGCTTTTTCAGCCTCAGCTACAGAAAAACCGAATTATTTGGTTTTCTTTAAATCTGCTAGCTCCCCCCCAACCGTAGCTTTGGGGTTTAAGAGTTTTGCTAGTGAAGCCAATCGTTACTTAGATGATTTTTCTTTTGCCGACCCCAGACAAGATGATCGAGTTAAAAACATCTCTTATATTTCAAATATCGATTTACCAGGTACACATCGGCAAACTGTGGTGTCGCATCCGTGGCTAGCTTTAGCCTTGCCTACTGCAATGCTTTGGCCGTTTAAAGACGTGACCTCACAAATCGGCGTACTGATGGTCGTACAGTTTTATACGGAAGAGGAAGCTGAAACGGTTTTAGGGGAGTGGGAGCGACAAGAGTTAATCTGGTTTTATGAACCAGACCGATGGAATGAGATTAAAACCGAAGGAGGCTTTACCCTTACTCATAACCAACTGCAGCAAGTTGGCTCTCGTTGGTGGCTAGACGATATTAATTTTACTAATGGCCTGCAGACCTTAGCTTTAAAAGAATCAGCTGCAGGCCTCAACTCTGATCAGTATCCGGTGATTGCTGTATTTGACAGCGGTATCGATCATCTACACCCGGCTCTTCGTGAAAAAATTTGGGTGAATCCCTATCCAGGGATGGCAAATTGCAAGGATGACGTTCGTGGCTGCAATATGTTTCTCGATGAAAATGGCAGTTTTGGTAACGGAGATTCGTATCCTTTTGGTGCTAAAGGGCCTAATCAGTTTTGCCCACAGGAACTCAGCAACGGCAAGAGCATTCATGATGGGAGCTGTATGCATGGCACTCATGTTGCTGGCATTATTGCTGGTGACATCAATGCTGGAGTCTGGGGGATCTGCCCGGTTTGTCAAATCCTTAATGTGAAGGTGATTCAGGATTTTAAGGGTTTTGGTCGCGTAGCAGACAGTTCTATCCTTAATGGTCTTAAATACATCAGTCTGCTCCAGAGAGATGGTAAAAACCTAGTGCGGGTGATTAATTCATCTTTTGGCAAGTTTCAAGAATCTCGGAGTATCTCGCTTTTTCTTAGTCATCTAAAAACATTTCGCGACGGTATGTTGATGATTGCAGCAGCAGGCAATGAAGATAGCCAACGTCATGTTTATCCAGCTGCGAGTAGTGATGTGATAGCAGTAGCAGCTGTTGGCCACTCTGGGAAAAAAGCAAGCTATTCCAACTATGGTCCGTGGGTGAATATTTCAGCACCAGGAGGAGAGCAGAACGAAGGCCTAAATTTAACTATCGAATCGTCCGTGCCTGGTGGTGGTGTAGCCTATAGTCAAGGTACATCCATGGCTACCCCGATGGTTTCAGGGGTTGCTGGGCTTATCTTAGCTAATAAGCCTGATCAATCATTAGCAGAGCTAAAAGAATCTTTATTGTTATCAGCGGACCCACGTTTGTATGCTGAAAATTTTGCAGATGGGTATAACTACCGCAATTACTACGTTCAGCGCCCAGGTGAGAGAGAGCGCAGTCCTTTGCTAGGCACAGGTATTTTAGATATTTATCGAGCCATAAACGGCACAAAACAAAGCAAGCATAAAGAAGCTCGTTACAAAAACCGGGTGACACAGAAGTGCGGCATGATTAAAGTGAGTAGTAAAGATCCTAACATGAAACCTCCCCATGTTGCTGTTGCCAGCATGCTTTTAGCATCACCCATATGGTTTTGCCTTGGGATAGTTGCTATGAGGGATAGACTGGCAAACAGAGGAAAAGCAAATAGGAAGAGGAAAGAAAGGACTCGTCGCTCTCATGAAAACAACCACTCCCTTTTCTGATCATCAAACTGTGATCCCTCCGCACTTAGAGCCTTTTATTGTCAAACAAAATTACGAAAAATACACACCTAGGGATCAAGCAGTCTGGCGTTTTATTATGAGTCACTCGCTGAGTTATTTTGCTAAACACGCTCATTCCGTCTATGTAAAAGGCCTTGAGAAAACAGGCATCCCCATAGAAGAAATCCCTCATGTCAGTGCTATGAACGAGCGTTTGCAGGAGTTTGGTTGGGGAGCGGTCTGTGTCTGTGGATTTATCCCTCCTCTGGCTTTTTTGGAGTTTCAGGCAAACCGCATCCTACCCATCGCTGCTGATATGCGAACTGTAGAGCACCTGACCTACACACCCGCTCCAGATATAGTGCACGAAGCAGCAGGCCATGCTCCTATCATTGCAGATCCAGGCTACCGGGAGTATCTCACCCGTTATGCGCAGATGGCACGGAAAGCTATTTTCTCTATAGAAGATATTCGTCTGTATGAGGCTATCCGGGTTTTATCTGATGTAAAAGAAAACCCAGATTCAACAAAAGCCGAAATTCAACAGGCGGAATTAAATTTAGTAAGTGCGACTAAGGCGATTACTTGGACCTCAGAGGCTACTAAGGTCACTAGGATGTATTGGTGGACAGCTGAATATGGATTGATCGGGGATATGCAAGACCCGTTACTTTATGGTGCAGGGCTTTTGTCTTCTTTAGCTGAAAGTCGTTATTGCCTGACCCCACAAGTTAAAAAACTCCCCTTTAACCTAAACTGTGTAGAGCAAAGTTACGATATCACTGAACCACAGCCGCAGTTATTTGTAGCTAAGGATTTTCAAGCATTATCAGAGGTACTAGCAGCCTTAGAAGACTCATTGAGCTTTCGCGTGGGAGGTGTCTCAAGCCTAGAAATGGCGAAACGAGCAGCTACGGTGAATACAGTAGTCTTGGATAATGGTTTGGAGATTTCAGGGGTTCTGGACACTTTTGAGGCCAATAATTCTACTATTACTTTCGTAAAATGGCAGGGACCTGTGCAGCTTTGCTATCAAGGCAAAGAATTACCGGGGCAAGGACGTTCACGCCATAGTCATGGGTTTAGCAGCCCTCTAGGATTAAGCGGGGATCAGGTTAAAAAACTCGGACTAAAAGCTGGTTTGCAAACAACTGTTGAAACAGCGGCAGGTTTTAAAGTTACTGGCCTTATCAAAGCTTTTACCTGGGATCAGGACCATCGCAACCTCCTACTCATCACTTGGCAAGACTGTTCAGTAACTTGTCGAGGGCGAGTTTATTTTGACCCAGCTTGGGGTGAATTTGATATGGCTATAGGTTGTACAGTCCCTTCCGTGTATGGTGGGCCAGCGGATTGGAGTGCTTATGGTAGTTATGACTTTGGCCATGCTTCTTCGACCCCAGGGAGAAAAAGCCCTTTCACTGCGGAAGAGAAAAAACTTTTTGCGATGTACCAGAAAATCCGCGATATAAGAAAGAACCCTGCTAGCCAACTCACCCGTGATAGCGAGAAGGAACTTGAAATCATGGCAGAGACTCTGCAAAAAGAGTTTAGTCAGGAATGGTTATTGGGGATAGAGATCCTTGAGGTTTGGCACAAGCATATTAAAAAGCCAGCCCAATGGGTTGAGCAGCTGCAGCATCAGTTTTTAACTTTGCACAAGTTTCCCGAAAGTCTACAAGAGTACGTCAAGATGGGTATAGAAAGAGCAGTTCATTAAACCGTGGATAGTATCAATTTCATCGTACATGTTGCGGCTACCGTAGCCTTTTTCGGCTTTCTTTTTGCTTTGGCAAAAGAGAGGAAAAAACGCGATTTTATCTTAACGTTACTGGCCTCAAAATCTGCATCTCCAAAGAAACTAGTAGTAGATTGGCCAGTTGCTTATTTAGATAAATTTTGTGGGGCTTTCGCCGTTTCCCTTGAGAGGGGAGATGCGAAACAGGCTGGCAAACCTAACCGCGTTGAAGGGGAAAAACTCTTTGATTTTTATTTAGAATTTAGACCTTCTTCGATTCGTTCTAAAATGAAGGATGACGGACTCCATTTATCTCTCAAAACTGTTAAACTAATCACTGACGTCAATTTGCTTGAGCTCCAGTTAAGCCAAGCTTTAGGTGTGAAGGTACATTTAGATGAAGAAAATCATTCATAAAATCCTCCTGTTTTCTTTTTTACAGGCCGGTTGTGTTTCGTTAAATTCTAATACCGAAGAAAAAAAGCCTCCTAAGATCGACGATAAAACGTCTCTGAAAGACGCGCTAGAAGCTTCGATTGATTTTGGTGACGAGACTTTAAAAGCAGTAAAAAAGCTTATCAGCAAACGAAACGAGTGGCACAAGGCTGAGATCATCCTTCACGATAATATTCTTAAGCATCAAGACCACTGGTCCTATATAAGTTTGCTCAATGCTGTGCATCTATTTCAATTGAGTGATTCCAAGCGTGCTTATCAAGTATTTAAAGTTTTGGTGCGAAGTGAACGTTCTAATGTAGTTGAGCTGGGTTGGCATTTGGCTTCAGCATTACCTTCTGCTGCGATGAGCAAAGAAATCGAAGCTAAATTGACTGAGGCTCTTTCTAACGACGAAGTTTCGGATGCACTTACTCCCAAAATGGCAGAAGCGGTCTCTAACAATGGGCTCAAAAGCTCCTACACGTTAGTGCGGCAAGGCTTGATGGAGAAAAGCAATATTGCTTTTGCTCGCGCTATGATTTCCTTAAATCCAAAACAGGCTGCAGAAGATTTTCTAGATTACTTAGCATTAGCTCCAATAGAAGAGCTGCGGCAGTTGAACTTAAAAACTGTGGATATGTTTACTTGTACGGAGATTTTGCAGCATTTAATGGTGGTAGAAGCTCCGGTTTCACACCCACACTTCGACAGTATATTTAATTTTGCTATCTCTCGTAATAACGCTATGGCGGAAATGGCGAGAAAAGTTCTCGATTTCTACTTCCCAAAATACAGCCAAGATTTAGCTTTTATGCTGGCTCGCATGCCTCCTTGGATGCAGGTAGCGTTTGTGGAACGGGCGAGGACTCGCATGACTCCAGTGGTTGGCGTGTTTTTAGGTGATTTGAAAGGCGTAACCGCTCAAAAAGAAGTTGTCGAAGAAATCGACAGCGTGAAATCAGATTTCACCGAACAGAAGCAAGAATAGTGAGAGTTGAGAGGAAAATTGGCTCCTGTCGGAAGCTGAGGAGAAACGACGCAGATGGCATGTTATTGAGAACTTACCCCCTGGAAAAGAGTTAGTATTTTGGTATGCACTAAATTCGACAAAACCAAAGTATAGTGTGTCTCCTGCGAGGCAAAAGACAACTCAGCCCCTCCCCTTATCTCGTCTGGTAACGGCGTATAAAAAGAATCCATTTTTCCATAAAAGAAAAGTCCAGCTAACCTCTTTCTCTTTTCCGCAGCCTCAAAATTCATTCCCACCATGCAATCGTTAATCACTTGTGCCATATAACCATACACATTCTCTCGATCGAGGCTCGACAGCATCCTAAACGGATAGATGTCTCTCCTGCTCGGACCAAAATTAAGTAGCTGCGAGCCCCAATGCTTAAACTCTTTCCACAGCGACGGGCTTTGTAGGAACATGATCTCCTGCCAATAGTGTACGAGCGAAGGCCGCAACCTTATCGGCATACTGATAAAGGCAAAAGATTCGATGGGTATCATGTGTTTATTTAAAAAGCTGAACATCAGGCATGCACCTAAACTATAGCCAATGAAAAACTTACGAGGGTGAGAGCAATGGTGCGTAAATTCATTAAAGGCCTGAGCTATACAGCTGTGAATATTCTCGGTATCGAATAAAGTGCTGCTTTTTCTTCCATGGCCATCAATATCAAAGGTGAAGACTTCAAACCCAGCTTCCAATAACAGAGCAAACAAACTGGTTTGAGGGAATAAGCCGTCATTACCCGCCCCATGAGCAAAAAGCACAGACCCTGTGATGGGAGAGTGAGGTCGGAAATGATAATAATGAGTGCTGCCTCCAGCCTGTGGACGTGAGTAATTACCTTCAAGTAATTGAACCTGCTGCTCTTGGCAGAGTTTTTGTAATGGGTTTTCCGCCTTCATAACTATGCCTCTTCCATTTTTTTAAAGTTGACCCCTCTATTTTGTAAATATAGCTTAAATTTAGTAGCTTAAGAAAACGAGGGTTCATCAAGTATGAGTCAATGTGATAGCGAAACCTTACAAAAGTACTTTGAGACCTATGGATGGGTTTATCGTTTTGACGGCAAGGATATTTTGTATTCAGGCTGGCGTTCCAATAACCGCAGTTTTTCCCTAAAGGTCACCTTGAGCGAGTCTCTGATTTTTTTTGAAGTTAAATTATTGGTCCTAAGTTCCCTTATTCGCAAAAAACATCGCAGTACTATTTTGGAATATATCCTCGATTTAAATGGTGGGCTGACCATAGCAAGGCTTTCTTTAGACGAAGAAAACACGGTGATCTTGTCTTCTGAGTCTTTTACTGACCATTTTACTTACGACCATTTAAGCAAAACCTTAGGTATTATTGGCTATTTCAGCGAAAAACTGCAAAAAGAAATCCTGGCCAAAGTCGCGGACCTCTGTCTCCACCGTGAAGACTTCTATAAACCCTTCCATCCCCAATAGTTTGCAAGGAGGGGGTCTGGGGGAAACTGCGCAGCTGGTTCCCCCAGAAAAAAATCAACTCTTCACCATTTCAAAATGCTGGTCTACAAACCTCAACTTCATAGATTTAGTCTCACTCCAAGTCAATCCATCATCAGAAACCGAAATATTCACCAGATAATCCTTGTCTTCTTCAAATTCTGATAAAGCTAAATTGTCATTCCACAAATTCTGTAGTTGTGTGAGAGAAAACCCATAATGAGTAAATCCATCCTCAGATTTGACGGTATCTGTGGGAGATAAAGTAATCACCCCTTCACTGATGATAGAATTACTCAAAATTAATTCTGCAGAGGACTGTAGCCTAATAAAGAATTTTAAAGGTTTGCTCTCCGTTTGCTTGATTTTGGCTATGACAAAATTTTTGATATCTTTATGTATGCTCAGATCTTGAATAATGATAATCGCATGGCTATCTTTCAACGACACAGGCGCAAAAGCATTAAGTTTTTGCGAGGCTATTTCATAGCGCTGAGCCAATGGAAAAGCCGACTCCGAGCTATAGGTTTTTTCATCCATAGATTTAAGTTTTGCTTTTATCTCATCGGGTAAATTGCTATCAGGACTCACATAAAACGTCACTTTACGTGGAATTTCTTTTAGATCAGCAATTTTATACAAGGCCGGGATAAGAAGCTCAGGGTATTCGGTGTCAAATAATCGATAAAAATGATTAAGATAATCATCTGGAGTTACTGCTTCTTTTAGTTCGTCAAAGGCTTCGAGAATTCTTCTAATTTCAAAAAAAGCGTCCACGGAAGAAAACTTTATATTAAACAAACGAAGAGGATAAAAAATAACCCTCTTGAACCATTTCCAAGCAAAAATTTGGTTTTTTAGATCGTTTAAAGCCTCTTCTTGTGAGGTTGGAAAATAGGTTGAAACTAGAGCTCTAAGTATTTCATCAGCGGGCTTATCTATGATGTTTTTGATCGCATGTGGAGAAATAGAAATGAGTGCTGTGGCGTTGAATTTGCCTACAGGGGTACTGACTATATGAAGGTTGGTTGAACCTTCGTCCGGGGAAGAAAAATAAACTTGCCGATTCCGTTCTTCAGTTTCTGGTTTATCGACTTGAGGGTAGCGGGGTATATCGGGAAAATCTATAGCACAAAACTTTTGTAATCTTTCTAGGTAAGTATAAAATTCCGTCATGTTAGTATAACGATTTCTAATTTGAAATTGCAAAGTTACACGGTAAGGGTCCATTTCTTTATGAAAGGTATAGCTATACTTAGGGTCATCGTAGGTGCTTGATGGGTCTTTTACTTTATCAACATTTAATTCGACGTGGGTGGTGAGATCCTCTTCCCGGCTCCCGATCAAAATATTCCAGTCGTCATTTCTGAACCGCTTATTATCCTCAAGGATGAAGAAATCACCCTTATCATCAGTTATTTTACTCTCTGATTGAGTGGTTTCGTTCTCATGGTTTTCTTTGTAGAGTAATAATAAATTTTTGCTATTCCTAGCTTTTTTGAGTTTAGTCCGAGTCTTTTTATTGAAATGAAAGATCACCCCGTCTGGGAGCGCTTTATCGGTGAAAGCAAAATCTCCTTGCACGGCCTGTTCATAGAGTTTCTTTCCTCCTTCTTTGCTTAAATCGAATTCGTAAAGCTGGTCATAGCGAGAGATAAAAGACCTCACTCCTTCTACGTCGACAGGAG